>ENA-OQCX01000006-OQCX01000006.1-human-gut-metagenome-genome-assembly--contig:-NODE-6-length-95803-cov-15.872455_pt1 | contig 95803 bp, 104 predicted proteins | sample MGYA00242762_ERZ504587 | MGnify/ENA primary metagenome ERZ504587 (study PRJEB26092, sample SAMD00036337) | human gut metagenome | host: Homo sapiens | study: EMG produced TPA metagenomics assembly of...
GACGCGACGTTTACGGGTTCGCAGGGGCCGTTCTGGTGGATACTGCAGATGTGCATGGCTCTGGCCGCCTTGTTCTCGCTTGTCATGGCGGCAGGCATGGCCTACAAGATGATGGTGAAGCATGAGCCGCTGGATGTGATGAAGCTGTTCAGGCCGCTGGCTGTTTCCATCGTTCTCTGCTGGTGGTATCCGCCTGCAGACACGGGTATGGCCGGCAGCGGAAGCAACTGGTGTTTTCTGGACTTCCTTTCCTACATCCCGAACTGCATCGGTTCGTACACGCATGACCTGTACGAGGCGGAAGCCACACAGATAGCGGACAAGTTCGAGGAAGTGCAGCAGCTCATCCACGTAAGGGACACGATGTACCACAGCCTGCAGGCACAGGCGGATGTCGCCCACACGGAACATCAGACCCCAACCTTATCGAGGCGACCATGGAGCAGACCGGTGTGGATGAAGTGACCAGCATGGAAAAGGATGCCGCGGAACTGTGGTTCACCTCCTTGACGGCCGGTGTCGTCGTGGGAATAGACAAAATCATCATGCTGATTGCCCTTGTCGTGTTCCGCATAGGCTGGTGGGTTACCATCTATTGTCAGCAAATTCTTTTGGGAATGCTCACCATCTTCGGCCCTATACAGTGGGCGTTCTCGCTCCTGCCAAATGGGAAGGTGCGTGGGCGAAGTGGCTCACGAGGTATCTGACGGTGCATTTCTACGGGGCGATGCTCTACTTCGTGGGCTTCTACGTGCTGCTGCTGTTCGACATCGTGCTGTGCATACAGGTGGAGAACCTGACGGCAATCACGGCGAGCGAGCAGACGATGGCGGCTTACCTGCAAAACAGCTTCTTCTCCGCCGGCTACCTGATGGCGGCAAGCATCGTGGCCCTGAAATGCCTGAACCTCGTTCCCGACCTTGCGGCATGGATGATACCGGAGGGCGATACGGCGTTCTCGACCCGAAACTTCGGTGAGGGCGTGGCGCAGCAGGCCAAAATGACGGCGACGGGCGCAATGGGTACGGTAATGAGATAACAAAGTAACGATAAATATTCAAACAAAATGGTCATCAAGAATTTAGAGAACAAAATCAAACTGGTCGGAATTATCTGCACCGCCTTTCTCGTGGGGTGCGTCATCATCAGCATGTCGAGTATCTGGACGGCCCGCATGATGGTTACGGACGCTCAAAAGAAGGTGTATGTGCTGGACGGCAACGTGCCCATACTGGTACGCCGCACGACGATGGAGGAAACGCTCGACGTGGAAGCCAAGAGCCATGTAGAGATGTTCCACCACTACTTTTTCACGCTTGCCCCTGACGACAAGTACATCCGCTACACGATGGAGAAAGCGATGTACTTAGTGGACGAAACGGGCTTGGCACAGTACAACACGCTCAAGGAAAAAGGTTTCTACTCGAACATCTTGGGAACGAGCGCCGTCTTTTCGATTTTCTGCGACAGTATCGCCTTCAACAAGGAGAAGATGGAGTTTACCTACTACGGACGGCAGCGTATCGAACGGCGCAGCAATATCCTGATGCGCGAACTGGTTACGGCGGGACAGCTCAAGCGTGTACCCCGGACGGAGAACAACCCGCACGGGCTGCTCATCGTGAACTGGCGCACACTGCTGAACAAGGACATCGAGCAAAAGACGAAAAGCAACTATTAACACCATCAGCCCTATGAATATCAAAGGATTCAGACGTATGCTGTTCGGTGAAAAAATGCCGGACAGGAACGACCCGAAATACAAGGAACGCTACGAGCGTGACATAGATGCCGGACGGCGTTTCGCCAAGGCAACACGCATCGACAAGGCTGCGGCCAAGGTGCAGGGCTTCGCCAACATGCACCGGACGCTGTTTCTCGTCATCGTATTTGGCTTCGCCATCTGCGGGCTGACATGGAATATTTACCGCCTGACGGTGGTGTACCGCCATCATCCGACCCGCCGGACGGCCACGGAGATGCAGGATTCCGTGCTCCGGGAACGGCATAAGATGCTTTCCGTACCGCATGTACGAAGATTCGATACGAAGGAAAGTGGTACGGAAAGGCCGGAATAGAACGGCAGGCTTATGAATATGCCGTTTGAGAGAACTATAAGCAAGTATGTGCAACTCAATTAAAGGGAAACAATGAACAATATCTTCAAGAGAATTAATTTCAGGCAGCCAAAGTATATGCTTCCGGCTATCCTCTATATTCCCCTTCTCGGCACGTCGTACTTCTTTTTCGACCTGTTCCATACCGAGAAGGTCGAGGTACAGGATAAGACACTCCAGACGACCGAGTTCCTGAATCCCGAATTGCCGGACGCCCAAATCAAGGGTGGCGACGGTATCGGCAGCAAGTATGAGAACATGGCCAAATCATGGGGCAAGATACAAGATTATTCCGCTGTGGACAACATCGAGCGGGACGAACCGGACAATAACCAAGAGGAATATGAATCGCAGTACACCGAAGAGGACATCGCCCTGCTTGACCGGCAGGAAAAGGAAAATGATCTGGCAGCGGAAGCGGCCGATGCCAAGAGGCGGGAACAGGAGGCTCTCGCAGAACTGGAAAAAGCACTCGCCGAAGCGAGGTTGAGAGGACAACGGGAGGTCATGCCGTCCGAAACGGACAGCACCGCAACGGCGGCTCCGCCGGACACGATGACGCAGGCCAAGGGAACCATCGACGAGGAAAGCCGTTCGGTCAAAGCTCCTGCGGAGACGGACAAGGCAAGCGAGGTGGTGAAGAAGGTAAAGACGGCTTCGGACTACTTCAACACACTGGCGAAAGACGCTCGGGAACCGAAACTCATCAAGGCGATCATCGACGAGAACATCAAGGCCGTGGACGGCTCGCGTGTGCGGCTGCGCCTGCTGGACGACATCGAAATCAACGAGAGCGTGGTCAGGCGTGGTACTTACCTGTATGCCACAGTCAGCGGTTTCTCTTCCGGACGTGTAAAAGGAAGCATCAACAGCATATTGGTGGAGGACGAACTGGTCAAGGTCAGCTTGTCAATCTACGATACGGACGGGCTGGAAGGACTTTACGTACCCATCAGCCAGTTCCGCGAGACAAGCAAGGATGTGGCGAGCAGTGCCATGTCGGGCAGCATGAACATGAATACCAGCGGATACGGTAACAGCCTCGCCCAATGGGGTATGCAGGCGGTGAACAATGCCTACCAGAAAACGAGTAACGCCATCAGCAAGGCTATCAAGAAAAACAAGGTGAAGCTGAAATACGGGACGTTTGTGTATCTGGTGAACGGACGGGAAAACAGGAACTAAAAGGGCAGTGACAATGGAATCAGACATATCAAAACTTCATAAGGGAACGGACGGCTTCTATTACGAGGACTACATCGCTCCCGATAAGCCCGAAACATTCGTTGGGAAGCTCGTAAGTACCGAATGGTGGCACAAAGGGGTACGATTCGCCCTGATATGCAACTTTCAGGCAGAAGACGGGCGGAGGATTGCCTTATTCGCCTTCCAGAAGCATACCGGTTTTTACGGGCCGAGAGACGGTGCGGTCAATTTCAAACATGTGGAGAAGAATACCCTCTGGGAGTGTGAAATCCGGAAAACCCGGACGGAACGCTGTACCTGGATGAGCGCCCGACAAATTGTAGAACTGAAAACAGACGCAATATGATAGAGACGGATCGCATTTACCTTATGGACTGCATGGAGGGCATGAAACAGATAGCGGATAGTAGCGTGGACGCCATAATCGCCGACCTGCCTTACGGGGTGTTAAATCGCAGCAATCCGTCGGTGAACTGGGACCGCCAGATACCGTTCGCAGCCTTGTGGGAGCAATACCGGCGGATTACCAACCGGACAGCCCCATTATCCTGTTCGGACAGGGGCTTTTCTCCGCATGGCTCATGCTGTCGCAACCCCGGCTATGGCGGTACAACCTCGTGTGGCAGAAAGATCGGGTGACGGGACATCTCAATGCCAAACGTATGCCGCTCCGGCAGCACGAGGATATTCTGGTATTCTATAAAAAACAGCCGGTCTATCATCCGCAGATGACACCGTGTCCTCCGGAACGGAGAAATCACGGGAGGCGTAAAACGGAGGGATTTACCAACGTTGTTACGGAACGATGAAACTCTCACCGGTACGCATAGCCGATGACAAATATCCGACCTCGGTCATCTTCATGCCGAAGGAACACAAGAAAGGCGCGTTCTACCACCCGACACAAAAGCCCGTGGCGTTGATGGAGTACCTGATACGGACCTACACCGACGAAGGCGATGTTGTACTGGACAACTGTATCGGGTCAGGCACAACCGCCGTGGCCGCTATCCGCACGGGACGACACTACATCGGATTTGAAATCGAACAGGTGTACTGCGAGATTGCCGAACGGCGGATTCAGGAGGAACTGGAATGCAGGAACAAAGCACAAGAGGAAAAAGAGATAAGGGAAGAAAAACAAAATCAATAAATCAATGACATGGACAAAAAAGGAATCGTAACGGCATTTCTTCTGGCGGCAGGACTGCTGGGAACGCCGAATGTACAGGCACAACGAACCTACGAGGAGATGGAACAACTTACGGTAAATGAACAGGTAACGACGGTCATCACGGCCTCGGAACCGGTACGCTTCGTGGACATCTCCACCGATAAGGTTGTCGGTGACCAGCCGATAGATAACATCGTCCGCCTGAAACCGAAAGAGGGCGGACACGAGGACGGCGAGGTGCTGGCCATAGTGACCATCGTAACGGAACGCTACCGCACGCAGTATGCACTGCTCTACACCACACGGGTGCGGGAGGCGGTAACTGACAAGGAAATCCAGTTGCAGGAACGAAACGCCTACCACAACCCGGCGGTCTCGATGTCCACCGTGGAGATGACACGCTTCGCCCGGCGTATCTGGAACTCGCCCGCGAAGATCCGCAACGTCGCCACCAAGGCACACCGCATGACCATGCGGTTGAACAACATCTACACCGTGGGAGAGTATTTCTTCATCGACTTCTCAATAGAGAACCGGACGAACATACGTTTCGACATTGACGAGATACGGGTGAAGCTGGCGGACAAGAAACTGACCAAAGCGACTAATGCGCAAGTCATCGAACTGGTCCCGGAACTGGTGCTGGAGACGGGCAAGACGTTCCGGCACGGCTACCGGAATGTGGTCGTGGTCAGGAAAATGACGTTCCCGAACGACAAGGTACTGACCATCGAGATGACGGAGAAACAAATCAGCGGGCGTGCTATCAGCCTGAATATCGACTATGAGGACGTGCTGTCGGCCGATTCGTTCAGCACGGCATTGCTGGAGGAGGAATGACAATGAGAAAGACGATTATCCTGACGATTGCCTGCATGTGCCTCGCCGTCGGCGCGAATGCACAACGGGGCAGCGGCCGCCTTTCGCTCGGAGCGGGGCTGCTGTACAAGAACGGGCTGGACGTGACGCTGGCCTACGAACACGAGATGAACTACCGCCATGCGTGGGAGTTCTTTGCCAACGGCTACCTGCAATGGCAGAGTGCGAATCCTGCAAGCATGTATGCCCGAAATCTTTCTGGCAGAATTACCGTACCTACGGCTTCGGCGTGGCTTACAAACCCTGCGTCACGAGGGGACGCAACCATTACGGAAGCCTCCGTATCGGGGCTTCGGGCGGAAGCGATACGAGGAAGTTCCTTGTCGGGCTGCATTTCGGCTACGAGCACAACTATGTGTTGCGGGCGGGCTGGACGCTATACTGGCAAGTCAAGGGAGACGTGATGATAAAGGGGGCCGATGTGCTGCGTACAGGAGTTGCCCTCGGTATTAAACTACCTATAAAATAAGGGAAAGATGAAACAGAACACTATCAGAAAAACGTGCCAGGTAGTGCCGGTTCTCCTCATAACCGGGGCATTGGCTGCCTGCGACGCACATATAGAAGAACCCGACAAGACGGTACGTCCCGGACATGTCCTCTGCGTGGACGGCAAGGCCGTGCCGTACAGCGAGTATGAAAATTCCGGGAAACAGGCGATTGCCGTCGTCTTCCATACCTATTCGGACGGGGAAACGGAAGGAAACGGCTATGCCGTCTATCTGTGGGACATGACGCCGAAGGCTTTTGCCGACAGCCTCGGTGTCGAGCAGGGTACGTCGGCGGACATTGCTGCATACGACGGGAATGAGAACACGTTCGCCCTGTACGATACGGAAGAAACGGCCTCGCCGATGGCTGAAGCCGTTTTTGCCTTGTGGAAATACGGACAGAGCGCCTATATCCCCTCGGTGGCACAGATGCGTCTGCTGTATTCGGCACAGACCGTCATCAATCCGATTATCGAGAAATGCGGCGGCGACCCGCTGCCGACCGAGGCCGACGAGTGCTGGTATTGGACATCGACGGAGGTGGAAGGACAGCAGACAGTCAAAGCATGGCTCTACTCGACAGCCAGCGGAACCATGCAGGAAACGCCCAAGACACAGGCGCATAAAGTGCGTCCCATTATAACCATCAACAACTGAATTTATGATTATGAACGGAATTAAAGATTTTCAAGCACCACAGTATGTGGATATAGTACATCCGGACAAAGGATTCTTCGGGTATCTGTTAAGATGCAAATGTCCTAAACAAGAGGACGTTTCCGGTAATTTCATATTCCTCGACGATGGAATAGACTGCTACAAGAGGTTTCCCTCCGTAAAGAATCGCAGGGAAGAAATCCGGGCAGAATGGAACGGCCGTATCAGCCGTTACCATGATATTTTCCAAGGTCAGCTCTGCTATGTCAATGAAGAATTGATTGAAGATTTCATTGATTTCATGACTTATGGCTCTGACAATGCCGTCCGGATTTTCCTTGAGAAGTTTACAGCGGAAGTACGGGCTTCTGCAATATATGACGGGCTTAAACCTCTATATGCAGTTTCCCATGTCTGCCAGCTTTCCGCTGATAACCGTATGCAATGGCCTCACATCCACGTCCTCTGGGGTATTAAAAAGAATTGACATAGCAATGGAAGAGAGCAAGGAATTACAGGGATTTTACCGGATATTCCGTGCGGTGGTGTATGTCTCCGTACTGATGGAGTTTTTCGAGTATGCCATCGACCCGGCCATGCTGGACCACTGGGGCGGCATACTCTGCGACATTCACGGACGTATCAAACGGTGGGCCATCTATAACGACGGCAACCTCGTGTACAGCAAGGTCGCCACGGTGCTGCTGATCTGCATTACCTGTATCGGCACCAGAGCCAAGAAACATTTGGAATTCAACGCCCGGCGGCAGGTCTTGTACCCGCTCGTGAGCGGCTTTGCCCTGTTAGTGCTGTCCGTATGGCTGTTCGGTCATCCGATGGAGACGCGGTTCTACACGCTGCCGCTGAACATTATTCTCTATATGGCGGTATCGCTCACGGGGGTTATCCTCGTGCATGTCGCACTGGATAACATCTCCAAGTTCCTCAAAGAGGGACTGATGAAGGATCGTTTCAATTTCGAGAATGAAAGTTTCGAGCAATGCGAGGAACTGATAGAGACTCCGTACAGCGTGAATATCCCCATGCGATATTACTACAAGGGCAAGTTCCGTAAAGGCTGGACCAATATAACCAACTGTTTTCGTGGAACATGGGTAGTCGGAACACCGGGGTCGGGCAAGACATTCAGTATCATCGAGCCGTTTATCCGACAGCACTCGGCCAAGGGGTTCGCGATGGTGGTCTATGACTACAAGTTCCCGACGCTGGCCACGAAACTGTACTACCACTACAAGAAAAACCAGAAGCTCGGAAAGTTGCCCCAAGGCTGCCAATTCAATATGATTAACTTCGTGGACGTGGAGTACAGCCGCCGGGTAAATCCAATTCAGGCAAAATACATCAACAACCTCGCTGCGGCGAGCGAAACGGCGGAAACGCTGCTGGAATCCCTGCAAAAAGGCAAGAAAGAGGGAGGCGGCGGCAGCGACCAGTTTTTCCAGACTTCGGCTGTGAACTTCCTCGCCGCCTGCATCTACTTTTTCGTGAACTATGAACGCGAGCCTTACGATGCCAAAGGAAACAAATTGTACGCTGAAAAACGGCAGGACCCGGAGACGAAATTCTGGAAACCGACGGGTGTGGTACGCGCCAAAGAGGGCGGGGAAATCGTTGAACCTGCCTACTGGTTAGGCAAGTATTCGGATATGCCGCATATCCTGTCGTTCCTGAACGAGAGTTACCAGACCATCTTCGAGGTACTGGAGACCGACAACGAGGTTGCCCCGCTGCTCGGTCCGTTCCAGACCGCTTTGAAAAATCGCGCGATGGAACAGTTGGAAGGTATGATCGGTACATTGCGCGTCTATACCTCTCGTCTGGCGACCAAAGAGAGTTACTGGATATTCCACCGTGACGGTGATGACTTCGACCTGAAAGTGAGCGACCCGAAGAATCCGAGCTACCTGCTGATAGCGAACGATCCGGAAATGGAAAGCATTATCGGAGCGTTGAACGCCCTTATCCTGAACCGCCTCGTTACCCGTGTGAATACGGGACAGGGCAAAAATGTCCCCGTGAGCATTATCGTGGACGAGCTGCCGACGCTGTACTTCCACAAGATAGACCGCCTGATCGGCACGGCACGAAGCAACAAGGTGAGCGTGACGCTCGGCTTCCAAGAACTGCCGCAGCTCGAAGCGGATTACGGGAAAGTGGGTATGCAGAAAATCATCACGACGGTGGGTAACGTGGTGAGCGGTTCGGCCCGTGCCAAGGAAACGCTGGAATGGTTGTCGAGCGACATCTTCGGCAAGGTGGTGCAAATCAAGAAGGGTGTCACGATAGACCGGGACAAGACTTCCATCAATCTGAACGAAAATATGGACAGCCTCGTACCCGCCTCGAAAATCTCGGATATGCCGACGGGCTGGATCTGCGGCCAGACGGCACGGGACTTCATCCAAACAAAAACCGGCATAGGCGGCTCGATGAACGTGCAGGAAGCGGAGGAGTTCAAGACCTCGAAGTTCTTCTGCAAGACGGATTTCGACATGAAGGAAATCAAGAAGGAGGAAGCGGCGTATGTACCGCTGCCGAAGTTCTACACGTTCAAGTCGAGAGAGGAACGGGAACGCATTCTTTACCGGAATTTTGTGAATGTGGGAATGGAGGTGAAAGAAATGATAAAGGACGTGCAGAACAAACGAGGGGCGAAATAAGAAACCTGTTTCCGATATGAGGGAAAGTAAAAAAAATGCCTGCAATGATTCCGCGATTATTGCAGGCGTTTTGGCGTTTCCGGTATCTTGGAAAATCCTGTGGAGTTGGTTTTGGTATTCAATACTACACAAAAAGTATATTATACCGAAACAAAATCAACTTTCAAGACCTTTGGAACGGAAAATAATGCTACCTTTGCAGTTGAAAAAGAAAACAAATCATATACTGTGGATATAGAACAAAAAAGCAAAATAAACCAACTGCTGCTTTCCGCCACTCCCAAAGGATTGTTATTCTCCGAATGGCTGAAAAGGAACGGTTATTCCGACCAGTTGATAAAAAGATACCGGGAATCCGGCTGGCTTGAGATGCTGTCAAAGGGAGTCATGTACCGAACGGGAGACAGCCTGTCGGCATACGCCGCATTGTCCTGCTACAACAGGCAATTGGGCAAGACGTTCCGTGTCGCAGCTCATTCTGCATTGGAACTGTTCGGCTTCAACCACTATGTGCCTATGGGGAAACCGTTGCTGATGGTGGCACACGGCAAACAGCGTGTTCCGGAATGGATACGCCACGATGTTTTCGACAGGGTGATAAAACCGTTTTCCACCGATACCTTTTCAGAACCGCAGACCGCAACGATTGTGAAATACGAAGTGGATCTGCTGGTTTCTACACCTGAACAGGCATTCTTGGAATGTCTGTTGCTTGCACCGCAACAATATTCCTATATGGACTTGTTCTATATGATGGAACAACTGACAACGCTGCGTCCCGAAATGCTACAGCAACTGCTCGAAACGACCAAGAACCTTAAAGTAAAGCGTATGTTCCTTTATATGGCAGAAAAAGCGGGACACTATTGGTTCGAGGCACTTGATACATCCAAAATAGGACTGGGAACCTCCAAATTGCAACTGTCAAAAAACGGGATTTATATCTCCAAATACAAAATAACCGTACCTAAAGAACTGAACGAATATGAATGACATCTATAAAAAACAGGTGGCATTGTTGATACGCATTATGCCGTCCGTGTACCGCATCAAAGATTTTGCTGTGCATGGAGGTACGGCTATCAACCTGTTTCATAAAAACATGCCTCGCTATTCAGTCGATATAGACCTCACCTATATTCCCGTAAAGGAAAGGGCCGAGAGTCTGGACGCAATCAACAACCATCTGCGAACTTTGAAAAGCTACATAGAAAAATCCATACCGGGCATAAAAGTGATCCACAAGCATGATGTCTGGAAATTACAATGTACTTTGGACGGTGCGACCGTCAAAATCGAAGTGAACGGGACAAAGCGGGGTATCATCGGAGAGACAGAGGACAGGAAACTGTGCGAACGGGCTGAAACGGAGTTCAATATGACCTGTAAAGCACGTACAGTTTCTTATTCGCAGCTTTACGGGGGCAAAATTGCAGCGGCATTAAGCCGCCAACACCCACGGGACCTGTTCGATTGCAAGTATATGGAAATGGCGTCGTTTCATGATGTCAAGAACGGCTTCATGCTTTGCCTGTTGGGGAGCGACAAGCCTGTCATCGAATCTTTGCAGCCGAACGCCATCGACCAGACGGAAGCACTGGAAAAGCAGTTTGAGGGAATGTCCGATACTCCATTCACTTATTCGGATTATGAAGAGGCAAGGCATAACCTCATTCAGCAGGTAAACGACAGCCTGACCGAAACAGACCGGGAATTTCTTCTGTCATTTGAAAACGGCGAACCCGATTGGGAAAAATGCTGTGCCGGAGATTTAAGCCGCTATCCGTCCGTAAAATGGAAATTACAGAACATTGCCAAGCTGAAAAAGAGCAATCCTCAAAAGCACAAGGCGGGATTGGAAAAGCTACAGACCTTCTTATTTCCGAAGAAGGGATAAGTTTTTATGGGCATCATGCCGGACAGATTGGTGTTAACGGAAAAACAATATTTGGAATCATGTACAATATGCGAGAAATAAAAGAGGAAGACTTTGAAGCGGTGGCAAAATTTGAAATTGAAATTTCTGAAATCTCATTCGGAGAAAAGGCTATTACTGACCTCGAGTTCCACTGCAAGAAATTAGCCAAAGCAAAAGACCGACGCGGAATGATCGTGATAGAAGACACGGAATCCGGTAAAATTGTGGGCTGGGTATGGATGGAGAAAAAGCAGAACAGCCTGACCGGAGAGGTTTATGCCAACTTCAAGTCCATTTATGCGGATGAGTGCATTCGAGGAATGCAAATTGTAGACGACCTGTTTGAAAAAAGCATAGAATATGCGAGAGAGTGCAAGGCGGCTTATATTGTCGGCAAGGTTCATGCCGGGAACGTACCGATGCGCTCTTTGTATAAAAAGCATTGCTTCGAGCCAACCCATGTAACGATGGAAAGGAAATTGTTATGATAACGTCCGGCATACAAAGTTTTGCTCTCTCGCATGGCGAACAATACAAACACGGAAGAACAAGCCTGCGTGACTTGTCAGGTAAACTGCCTTTCGTGGCAAACGGGTGTACCATGCTGTTATGCGTTGAAGGCCGGGCTGTCGTAACCACCAATACACGAAAACGGACATTCCGCAAAGGTGATTTGCTTGTGTTGTTTTCGGACACCTTATTTGCACCGCTGTGTGTTTCTCCTTCATTCACGGCAGAATATATATCCTTGTCATTGGAACTGACAGGGGAGATTTTCTACAAAATGACTTCCCCCGCATTTTGGGACGGACTGTATGAATATCCGGTCTGCCGACTTTCGGAAGCACAATACTCATTGGCAGACGGAGTGTTCAAGCAGATGATATGGGCGATGGAGAACGGTGATGAAGAAAGCCGGAAAAACATCCTGCAAAATTGCATTTACAATGTTTTTCTGGCTTTAGATATTGTGTTCAAGCCGATGTTTCCCGACTTGGGCAAGTGTTATCAAAAGGATCAGTCAAGGGTGCTGTTCGGCAAGTTCATGTCACTGCTGGCTAAGAATTTCCATGTAAAAAGAGATGTACGATATTATGCGGACAGGCTTTGCATCACGACCGATTACCTTTATAAGATAACCTGCAAAATAGAACAGCGGACTCCGAAGGAAATCATTGACCTGTTTGTCGTAACGGAACTCAAACGCTATTTGGACAACACAGAACAGTCCGTCAAAGACCTGGCCCGTCTGTTCCATTTCGAAGACGCGTCGTACCTTTGCCGCTTTTTCCGCCGCACGGCAGGCTGTTCCGTTTCCGAATACCGCAACAGGCTTAGCCGCTCATAGGCTCCCCGTATCAAATCGCTGTATTCCACTTTCGCACATCCGAGCCGCTCCTGCAAATAGTCGAAAGCAGTCCACGGACGGACATTGGTGCCGCATGTGAACAAATCGACAGCGGCATAACCACACTCCGGCCACGTGTGTATGGTCAAGTGGGATTCTTGGATGACCACCACACCGCTCACACCCACTGGGGCGTATTTGTGAAAGTTTTCCTGTACTATGGTCGCTCCGGCACTTACTGCCGCTTCGTGCATGAATGTGCGAATCTGTTCCACATCGTCCAGTTTTTCCGGGTCGCAGTTGTAGAAGTCTGCAAGGATGTGATGCCCTAAGGGAAGGTATTGCTTTTTATCCGTATTCCCGTTTTTGTGCAGTCTGTCGAAAACCGTAGCTCCGCATACATTGCAGCCTTGTTTTTTCAACTCCCTGATGGTCTGATATTCCGCCTCTTTCCCCACGGCATAGACTTTGCCGCATTGCCGGCAGCGGTAACGGTTTTGCCGGAGATTGCGGTCTGCGGTGTAGATGTCATCGCGCCCTCGTTTTTCGAGAGGAAACAAGGCGCGTGTACGTTCTGTCGTTTCCAGGACAAAGAGCTGTCCTTTGTTGCCCAAAAGAGATGCGCCCATGTATTCATTGAACCGGGTGAACATCTCTTTGATGGCCAGTCCGTGCAGTTGGAAACATTTTTGCAGAAAGTAAACCTCCGTTGCCGACTTGTTCCCGAACGAGAAAAAGATTCTCAATCCGGACTCTTCTTTCAGTACGCTAATGGCACGTGACAGGAACAAGGAAGCTCCCTCTTGCGTATAAGGCGGATCGGTGAACAGGCAGTCGAAACGCCCGCACAAATGCGGAGGCAGAGGCATCCTCAAATCCACCCGTTCACAACTTATCGGCAGGGCGAACCGTCCGGCCAGCCGCTCCAGACACTCGATATAACGACCGTCCATCTCAAGTACATGGATGTGTGTCGGGCAGATGCTTGGACCGGGATAAAGTTCTTTCAGCAGAAACCCGATGGCAAGGCTGACAAAATCATCATCGCCCATGCATACGATTTGTCTGCCTGTCAATGTGCCGTTTGCCAAGCAGAGCAAAGCCCTGCGGAATGCTGTCTGTACGGTACATTGGGCTTGGTCCAGTGCTACATCCGCTACGGGGCGTTCGTCGAATGCCGCACGGTATTTTTTACTCAGCGCGTCAGCGTATGCGTCCCTTGCCTGTTCGCTTTCCGCCAGTCGGCGATACAGGCAGAGGTCAATCCCCTTGAATCCAAGAGCTTGTTCCACATACTCCTTTCCGTTATGAGTAAGCCCTACGCCTCCGCTGCATTGTTCCAATATGCCCAGCCTGATACCTTCGTTCTTTATGGCGGTCACGATAGGTACCGGCAAGAGTAATTTTTGAGAGAGGGCTTTGTTGGAAAGTGGCGCAAAACAATACAGCTCCTGAAAATAAAGTTCAATAATCCGTCGGCTATCCTTAATTGATACTGTCTTAAATATTTTGTCGATATAATCCATTTATTACATATCGTTGATTTACAGGCTGCAAAAATAGAACAACATCATTAAGTAATAGAGAGCAAAATCCTGCTGATATGGGTACTTTTCAATACAAAGGCAGATAGGTTGGATATATGGCCAGACGGCTCAGGACTTCATCCAAACAAAAACCGGTATAGGCGGCTCAATGAACGTACAGGAAGCGGAGGAGTTTAAGACCTCGAAGTTCTTCTGCAAAACGGATTTCGACATGAAGGAAATCAAGAAGGGGGAAGCGGCGTATGTACCGTTACTGAAGTTCCACACGTTCAAGTCGAGGGAGGAACAGGAACGCATTCTTTATCGGAATTTCGTGAATGTGGGAATGGAGGTAAAAGAAATGATAAAGGACGTGCTGAACAAACGGGAAACTAAATAGAAAGCCAGATTCCGATATGAGGGAACTAAAAAACGCCTGCAATGATTCCGTGATTATTGCGGACGTTTCGGCGTTTCCTATCTATTGTGAAAATCTTATAGTTCAAAATCAGCTTCTTGCGGCCCTACATAAAAGAAGGGAAATCAGGTGTTTTTTATATAACGGGTACATTTACCAGTCCCCCTTTTTTTGTATAATACCTGCATCTTCCGTTTTGGAGATAAACTCCCGAACCTGTTTTTCGGACAGTATATCTGCGAATATTTCCTTGAGGACAGCCCGGTTGATACAACCATTTTTACGGAAACAACAATAAAATCCTTTCAGTCTTTTACCGCAGTTTCGACGGGAGTTTATGAAAATAAAGTCGTATCTTTGCACTCTCTATCAAACAGATAAATCCATGTGAACAAAGGGTTGAACGGACATATCGCCATGCTTTCGACACAAATTATTTGTGGTTTGAATGTACCTGTCGGTAAATCGCTCCTGGCAGAGTGGATGACACCGATTGGGCTTGCCTCCTCTCGTGTTTTATTCGCCACGCTGATATTTTGGACGATCGGGCTTGTTTTCAGGAGAGAAAAGGTCAATGCCAAAGACTTGATGGTGATTGCTTTGGGCGGTATTTCCGGTGTTGCTTGTACTTATCTTTCCTTTGCGTGGGGACTTAATTATACGACACCAGTTCACTTCGCACTTATTGTCGCCTTAAATCCAATCGTAGTTATGCTCTTTTCCGTATTGTTTTTAAAAGAAGCTATCAACCGGCGGAAGTTGACAGGTGTTCTGTTGGGAATTGCAGGAGCATGGGTCTTGATTTCACAAATGGATATTGCCGCATCCGTTGAAAATCATATACTTGGCATTGTTTTCGCCATCGTCAATACAGTTATGCTCGGATTTTATCTGATTATCATCCGAAGAGTGGCGATAAAATACTCTCCTGTCACACTTCAAAAATGGATGTTCCTATTTGCAGCATTGTCCATGCTGCCGTTCAGTATAAATGAATTGTACGTGCAACCGCTTTATCAGTCCGCGTTCTGTTGGCAACCATTACTCCAGCTTGTATTCGTATTGTTGCTGGCAACTGTTCTCAACAATCTGCTATATCCCGTCGCTCTCAAGGGGATACAGCCCACCACTGCCAGCATTTACATCAACCTACAGCCTATTATAGCTTCTGTCGTTGCCATTTTAATCGGGCAGGACATTTTTAGCTGGGATGAACCGGTTTCGGCCATACTTGTCATATCCGGTGTTTTACTGGTCAGTCATTCACAAAATAAAAAATAAAGCTAATTTGCGGTTCTGTATTCATTGGGCGTACACCCGGCCATTTTCTTGAACCAACGGCTGAAGTGTTGCGGATATGGAAATCCAAGTTCATAGGATATTTCACTTATGGACTTCGCCGTATTGAATACCCGCTCTTTAGCGACATCGAGCATTTTCTGCTGGATGTGTTTCAGGGCAGGCATTCCCGTTTCTTTTTTCATCAGGTCACTGAAATAATTCGGGGAAAGACAAAGTTTGTATGCACAATATTGCACAGTCGGCATCCCTCCATGCCTTGCAGGGGCATCAGAGGCGAAATACTCATCCAGAAGGTCCTCGAAACGCGCTAACAGGTCGTGATTGGCATTGTCGCGGGTGATGAACTGACGGTCGTAGAAGCGGATGCAATAATCAAGCAGCAGCTTGATGTTATCCACGATGAGCGAACGGCTGTGCTTGTCGATAGGATACTGCAGCTCAATGCGAATTTTTTCCATACATTCTATAACCGTCCGTCTTTCTTGTTTGGAAAGGTGCAGGGCTTCGTTGGCATTGTAAGAAAAATATGAATAATCTTTCATTATATGCGCCAATGGTGTACCTCGCAGAAATTCGGGATGAAATGCAACAACCCATCCTTCGGCTGGTGCAGCTGCCCGTCATCTTCAGATCCCATTACCTGACCGGGGGCGAGGAAAAGCATCGTCCCCTGCTGATAATCGTATATACTTTTTCCATATTTAAGATTTCCACAGTTCGCATCTTTCAATAGAATAGCATAGATGTTATACAGTTTTTTCCCGAACCGGAGAGGCTTCCCTTTACTGCCTTCAATAACGCTGACCAACGGGTGCAGGGTCTCCACGCCAAAATAGTCGTTGTACTGCTGGACTGTATCAACCTTCATTATTTCACTCATAATTTCCTCTTTTTTAAGTCATTGCAAATATAGCTATTTTTCTGTGATAGCTTTTCATTCTGCTTTTAATTAAAAGCAAAGATACGGATTCCCGATGGTACGGCATATACCGAAATCATCGTTTTGGATACCAATTTTACTGGTATACCGGCATCGTTCTTACCGGCCCGTTGAAATTGGTAATTCTATCCGTGAAATTGATACACAGGCTCTTAATTCCCCTATCTAATTTTGCAATCAGAAAGATAATCAAACAGATAACGACATGAAAAAAGAACAGATTCAAGAGAACGGCATCAGTCGTCGCGGGTTCCTGAAACGAACCGCATTGGCAGGCGCGGCCATCTGCATCGCGCCGGCATTGGAGAAAGTAACGGCCGCGGAAAAAGCCATTACAGGTAAATCGTCAGTATCGGCAGCAACCATTCCAGCAGGAATGGCAGCAGTCCGCGCACAGCGTACCTTGAGCAGCGGCAAGGCAGCCTTTACCATTTCGGCGATGGGCTTCGGCTGCATGGGGCTGAACCATCACCGCAGCCAGTCTCCCGATGAAAAGACCTGCATCCGGTTGATTCACGAAGCGATAGAACGGGGTGTAACCTTATTCGATACGGCTGAAAGCTATGGCTACCACAAGAATGAAAAACTGGTAGGCGAAGCCCTGAAAGGCTATACCGACGCGTGTTCGTCTCTTCCAAATTCGGGCACAAGTTCGTGAACGGCGTGCAGGTGAAGACCGAAGAGGACAGCACCCCGACAAACATCCGGCGCGTATGCGAGAACTCCCTGCGCAATCTCGGCGTGGAGACGCTCGGCATATTCTACCAGCATCGCGTCGACCCTGCGACGCCCATCGAGGTCGTAGCCGAAACATGCGGCGAGCTTATCCGGGAGGGAAAGATACTGCACTGGGGCATGTGCGAGGTCAATGCTGAAACCATCCGCCGGGCGCACAAGGTATGTCCGGTTACGGCCATACAGAGCGAGTATCACTTCATGCACCGCGCGGTGGAAGAAAACGGCGTGCTGGCGCTTTGCGAGGAACTGGGTATCGGTTTCGTGCCGTACAGCCGCTGAACCGTGGTTTCCTCGGCGGCATGATAAACGAGTACACCCGGTTCGACACCGCCAACGACAACCGCCAGACGCTTCCGCGTTTCCAGCCCGAAGCCATCCGTGCCAACACGCGTATCGTGGAGGTACTGAACGCTTTCGGACGGACGAGAGGCATTACCACGGCGCAGGTGGCATTGGCATGGCTGCTGAACAGGAGGCCTTTTATCGTTCCTATTCCCGGCACGACCAAGCTCTCGCACCTCGAAGAGAACCTGCGGGCCTGCGACATAGTGTTCACGTCGGAAGAAGTGACCGAGCTGGAAAAGGCCGTGGCCGCAATTCCGGTCGTGGGAAGCCGCTATGACGCTTTGCAGGAATCGAAAATCCAGAAATAGGAAGGGCGTATGAGAAAGGTTGTCTTTTATATGATGGCCGCCGCCTTGCTGTCGGGTTGCAACGCACGCAACGGGAATATCATGCAAATCGAGGAACAGGGCAGTTTCGCCGTGGGCGGCACGGTGCTCACCGATTCACTGGGGCGCACCTATCACGGCGACCACGCTACGTGTTCTATCAGAAACCCGTCGATGCCCGGAAATACCCGCTTGTCTTCGCCCACGGCGTGGGGCAGTTTTCCAAGACATGGGAAACTACGCCGGACGGCCGCGAGGGGTTCCAGAATATTTTCCTGCGCCGCGGTTTCCAGACTTATCTCGTCGACCAGCCCCGCCGGGGAAACGCGGGGCGGAGCACGACACCCGCAACCGTTACCCCCGTCTTCGACGAGGAGACGTGTTCAACCGTTTCCGCGTGGGCATCTGGCCCGATTATTTCGAGGGCGTGCAGTTCAGCCGCGACAAGGAGGCTCTGAACCAGTATTTCCGTCAGATGACGCCAACTCTCGGCCCTCCCGATCTGGATGTCTACGCCAAGGCGTATGCCGCACTGTTCGACAGGATAGGTCCGGCTGTCTTCGTCACCCATTCGCAGGGCGGAGGTGTCGGATGGCTTACACTGCCGCAGACAAGGAACATCCGTGCCATCGTCGCCTACGAGCCGGGAACAAACGTGCCTTTTCCCGAAGGGCAGATGCCGGAGGAAGGGAAAGTACTAACCTGTCGAAGAAGACCGAAGGCGTGGAAGTGCCGATGGAAGAATTTCTGCAGTTCACGAAAATCCCTATCATCATCTACTATGGCGACAATCTGCCGGAAACCGACGAACGGCCGGAACTGTACGAATGGACACGACGCCTGCATCTGATGCGCAAATGGGCTGCCTTGCTCAACGAACACGGCGGCGATGTCACGGTCATTCATCTGCCGGAGATAGGTTTGAAGGGCAACACCCATTTTCCCTTCTCCGATTTGAACAACGTGGAGGTGGCCGATCACCTGTCGAGATGGTTACATGAGAAAGGACTGGATTGAGAAGGCGGAGTCATGGACGAAGGAACTTTCTGAAAATGGCGGGAATAGCCGGCGGAACGATGACTGAAAACGACTATTGAGTTAATCGAACAACCTTTAACAATTTTCATATGATACCATTATTTATCGGAGGCATCGGTATGCAGGAAGTGCTGCTGATTGCATTAGTCGTCCTGCTGTTCTTCGGAGGACGCAAAATTCCCGAACTGATGAAAGGCATCGGCAAAGGTGTCCGTTCATTCAAGGAAGGTATGAACGGCATGGAGAAAGAAATCAGTCCCGAAAATACCGACAAGAAAGAGGAGTGACATGGCAAAGGAAGACAAAACGGACGGCTTGAGCTTTTGGGAGCACTTGGACGTGCTGCGGACGGCGATTGTTAAAATCGTCGCCGTGGCCGTCGTGTTCGGTATCGCCGCCTTTTGTTTTAAGGAAAAACTTTTTGCCGTTATCCTTGCCCCGAAAAACGACGGCTTCATCACGTACCGTCTTTTCAACCGGATTGCAGCATGGGCCGGCGGCGAGACCGGGAGTTTTGCCGTGCAGCTCATCAACACGGGACTGGCCGGGCAGTTCGTCATCCACATGAAGACGGCATTATGCGCGGGTGTCCTGTGCGCGTCGCCCTATATCCTTTACCAGTTGTTCCGGTTCGTGTCGCCTGCCTGTATGCCTGCGAGCGGAAATATGCCGTGCGGATAGTCGGAGGCGGCTATGCAATGTTCCTGATGGGTGTGGCGGTCAGCTACTTTCTTATTTTCCCGCTGACATTCCGTTTCCTTGGAACCTATCAGGTCAGCGGTGAAGTGGAGAACATGATCGTCTTGCAATCCTACATTTCGACCCTCGTGCTGATGTGCCTGACAATGGGTATCGTGTTCGAGATTCCGATTTTATCATGGCTGTTTGCCAAATTGGGGTTTCTCACCGCCGATTTCATGCGACGTTACCGGAAGCACGCTATAGTGATTATCCTTATCGTTGCGGCTGTCATCACGCCGACTTCGGACGTGTTCACGTTGTCATTGGTCACATTGCCGATGTGGGTTTTATATGAAGCGAGCATTCTGGTCGTAAATAGAGCTGCAAGTAAAAAGGCAGTAGACAGATAAAGAAACGACATCTTGAAGTGAAAAACAATCTGCCGGCCAAAAGATAAAACAAACCTTTTTACAATAAGAGGTAAGGTACTGTAACACGTAGGTAATCCGTTTTATAAACGGCAGGTTTTTATTCGTTTCTGCATTATACATAGAAAAGCCGTACCCTGCTCGTTTTCCGAAAGGCACGGCTTTCATCCCCTAAAAAGAGGAATCAGACAGTGACAACAGTTACATATAAATTCTGTCGCTCCTGTTCGCAGAATTTATCGTACTCGGCTTTGTCCGTGCCGCTCTCGATAGCCCGGTCGATAACGTCTCCCAACTCGTCGAAACAAACCTCTTCGTTCACACATTCCACCTCCATTCCTTTCACAAGATAGACCTCGTAATAATCCGATCCGTTGAGTGCGACGATGACGTACCTGCGTGCAGCCGTCCGTTCACCTTAATGCGGAGTGCCGGCAAATCCCTGTATAGGGTGGCGGCAAACTCTTTGATACCCCACGACATGAGGACGGTCATGGGGGTTAACGCTACTAACTGTTCCTTAATGGTCTGTGCGACCTGCATTACATATTCTTTTTCCATAATTCTAAGTTTATAAATTATTATTCCATGATTTACTCGAACCAATCGGGGTTATCCTTTTTGAGTTCGGCTATCAACTCGTTTTCGGGAAGCTGAAGCGTTCTCTCGTCGGTAAAGAAGAAAATCTCGTCATAAATCCTTTCGGCTTCTTTACTGGCAAAACCTTCGTTCTCGTCATTGAAACTGCCGGGCTGCAAGGCATCGAGCAGGATTGTCGAACCGATAAGCAATTCTTCGCCATCGACAGATTCCACGATGCGGGAGTAATAAGACCTGCCGTTGAATTGAATCTTAGTTGTTTTCATATCGTCGTTTTTATATTAATGGTACATTTTTTCCGTGTTCATTGAGGTATTCCATGATATGCTTCGCTTCCTCGTGCGATGCCCGGTTCCGGTCATCGTAACGGCGTGTTTCGTCCGCCATGACCTTGATACACGCCTTAATCAGGCGGTACAGGCTTTGCTGAAGCGTCGGGTGCATGTCCGGGATTGCCGCCGCGAACCGTTCGGGGTTGAAACTGAAACTGTTTACCGCCATTTCCCAGTCTTTGGCGAGGCGGTATTCTTTGCTTTCTTTAATGTCCATATTCTTGAATTTTAATAGTTCTCGTTGCATATTCTGTCAAGTTCCTCAATTATGGGTGTCACCTTTTTGCCTGTAAGACTTTCTATGTCATACAGCAAGTGCTCCAAGCGTTCATACGCCTTTTCTCCCGCTTTTGTAAATTCTCCGGTACTGTCGAATGCGCTACCTTCGCAGCCCAGTTCTTGCAATAATTCTTCTAATGTCTTCATTTGTTAAATTTTAATAATTGTTTTTCTTTCCCTCTGTTCGGCTTCCTTGTTGCCGGAGCCGCTTCGGGTTTTATGGTGCTTTCCGGGGCTGGCGAAAAAGCCCTTTCCGACGTTTTTTCTTGCCAATTACGCTTCGCAGAAGGAAGAATTTGCAAGAAATGCACTTCAAAACGACGGAATCAGGCGCGACAGCCCATATTTGCACCGATAAAAACCGGTGCGGTGACGGACGGGAAAGCCAGACGGGAGAGAATACGGAGACCTGAAAGCGGTAGAAAAGGACGGCTGGAAGCTAAAAAAGAGAATTTATATATCTATATATGGATAATTGTTGTTATATTTGCATATAAATAGTGATATATTGACATTATGGAAACAACGAACTATACCACAAACAGCGATATGCTGACGCTTTTGGCGAAGCGGGTCAAGGAGTACCGTCTGGCCGCCCGCATGAGCCAGAAGGAGCTGGCCGAACAGTCGGGTGTAAGCCAGACGACTATCAGCCATTTCGAGCAGGGGGTCAGCCGTAACCTGACCTTGGCCAATTTCATCTCCCTGCTGCGTGCGCTCGGTCAGGCAGAGCGGCTCGCGGAGATTCTGCCGGAACTTCCCATGCCGCCGATGGCGCTTCGGGAAATCGAGAAACTGATACCTAAACGAGTTAGGAGGGGCAAGAAATGATAGAAAGTCTCGATGTAATCCTATGGGATAAAAAGGTCGGCACGCTTGTCGCCAATCGGGAAGGACACCGCAGCAAAGCCTGTTTCTACTTCGACAGCGATTATGTCCGCGACGGCTACGACATCGCCCCGCTCCGTGCGCCGGTAAAAGGGGTTGCCGCACAGCGCGGCCTGCCGGTCTATCCCGATGAAGAGCGGCTTTTCGGCGGCCTGCCCTCGTTCATAGCCGATTCGCTGCCCGACCATTGGGGAAACACCGTGTTCAACGAATGGGCCAAAGTGCATCATATCCGTATGAGGGACTTGTCCGCCCTCGACCGTCTCGCCTATATCGGACGGCGCGGCATGGGGGCATTGGAGTTCGTCCCGCCCACTGCCGAGGAACTGGAGACACCGTTCAAGGTGGAGATCGCTGACCTCTACCAACTGGCCCGGCAGCTTTCGAGGAAGCCGGACGGTTCAACGTCCCGGTATCGGGCAACCTGATGGTCGAAAGCCTGTTCAAGGTAGGAACGTCCGCAGGAGGACGACGGCCCAAAGCGGTGGTCAACGTCAATTTCGGGGAAGGACAATGTTACTCCGGACAGGTGGCGACCCCTTATCCGGGCTACACGCCGATGATCGTCAAGTTCGACGAACACCAGAAGATGCCGACGACACGGATAGAATACAGTTATTACCTGATGGCCGTAGACGCCGGGCTTCAGATGATGCCGAGCCGCCTGTTGGAAGGTGAGCAGACAGCGCACTTCCTGACCGAGCGTTTCGACCGCCGGAACGGCAAGAAGGTGCATATCCAGACATTGGCTGCCATGAACCCCCCGGCAGATTCTTACGAAGCACTATTCGAGGCGGCCTGCCGTATCGGCGTGCCGCCGGGGGAACTCCGGCAACTGTTTCGCTTGATGGTGCTGAACGTGCTGGGCGGGAACGTCGATGACCATAACAAGAATTTCAGCTTCCTGATGGGCGATGACGGGCGTTGGCACGTTGCTCCGGCCTACGACTACACGTTCTCGGTCGATCCGGACGCACCGTATTACGTCAACCGCCACAGCATGACTATCAACAACCGGACAGAGGGTATTACTGCGGCAGACCTGCTGGAAGTAGCCCGCCGGTACGGTATAAAGGCCGCAGAGCCGTTCATAGAAAAGACCATAGGCATCGTTTCGCGTTACCCGGAATACGGCCGGGAGGCCGGTGTCGGAGAGGAATGGATAGGAACGATAGAAAAGGAAATCGCTGCACGAGTGGAGTGCGTGCGAGCCGATTAAAATAGAGCATGGGATTTCATGCAGGGGAAATGAACCCACCCGTTTTTGTGGCGGGTGGGTTTGTCGTTGTCATTCCGCCCCTTTCTTGCTTAGGAGGGTCAACTGGTCGGGACGGTCGGGAAACCAATAGGCGTCGCTGTCAAGATACACGCATCTGTCACCATTCCAAGGCTTCCTGAAAGCTAATACCTCTTGAGGGCCGAATACTACTCCATAATCGTTTGTAAATGCTACCATGTCGCCTACGGCCAAATCGTCCTCCGTTTCCATGACTTCGGAAAGGCGATTATAAAACTCCATGCCTTCGGCTTCACGTTCCGCTTTCCAGCGCAAAAAATCCTCTTTATGACTTCTGCCCGTGTTTATCGGCGATAATTCCGAAGGCAAAACCTCCGCTTCCGAAGTACCGGACGAAATCAGAATAATGCTGTCGTCTTCCATGTTTTCCGGTGCAGAAATCACTCGGTAAGCCCCATCGGACAAACCGTTGTCCGGGTCATGCCAATAAAGCAGATTCCCTGTCTTGATAAAATCGTATTTTCCCATTGTCTTGTGAATTATTGATTATTTATTTCCCTTTTTTCGATCCCTTTCCTTTGGAACCGCTTCGGGGTTTTACTGATGCAGTACACGGTCGTCGGCACAGCTTCATACGACGGCTCTTCTTGCCAATTACGCTTCGCTTGGGAAGGAAGAATTTGCAAGAAGTGCACTTCAAGCCGGAGAATCAAGCGCGACGACCGACTTTCGCATCGGATAAAACCCGTGCGGTGAGGGACGGGAAAGCCGGACGGGAGAAACAGGCGGCTCGTGCCGCTACAAAAGGGAAAGAATGCAATTATAAGAGGAAACGGGCGGTGGCGGGGTATCCGGGAGGCTGACTATAAAAGGACGAAGGCGGGCGATAAAGACAAAGGAGATAGCGCACTGACTGTGTTATCAGTACGCCATCTTGTACATTCAATCTTCGGAACCCGACACTTTCATTTTTGGGAACAATCCTTTTCAAAAGCATTCTTCTCCGAATGGCTCGATGTTCGCTTTTTGGAAAATTTGCGGGTTATGCTGATAAAGAAGCGGCAGGTTCAACATAGCCATAGGGTATTCCACGAAGCCGCTCCTGCGTTTGTAGCCGGAATCGGTCGCCAATCTGTTTTCTACCAAAAAGTCCAACGCATCCGGGTAATTGTTCACGTCGATAAAGGTACGGTCCGGCAAACCGAGCGCATCCATTTCCTCCAAATTGACGGAAAGTACGATATATTCGTCTTCATCTTCCACCATTACCAAGATAAGAGCCAACCAGCCATTGCGATAAAACCGTGGTACGAGGTAATACCGTTCGCCTCTGAACTCGTATTCTTTCTGTCTGAAAGAGCTGTCCGGCTCTACGATTTCAAATTCATCTTCACCTGCGGTAAAAGCAATCATAGGGTTGCTGGCATCTACATACGCTTCACCTGCTTTGTAGCACAAATACTCTCTGTTTTCGGAACGCACGATAGCAAATTGAATTTCCATAAAATCTTAACATTAATCAGTTGAACAATCTGTTTATTTTTTCCCTCCTTTCGGAAGCCTTCAGGCTTCTCCTGTCGGGATTTGATTTTTACGTGCATTAAAGATTGCCTTTCAGGGAGAAACAGGCAAGGAATTTGGGCAGAATTTTATAGTTGCGGTATTGAGCGTCCGCGAAATATGGACGATTGAAAATCGGGAAAGCTGCTGAAAAATTGTGTTCAAATAGCGTAGCGGTACTTGAATGTTCCTCCAAGGCAATACCTTTGCACCGGAAAAAGCATGTCCCGACGGGCAGAGCCGTTGGCGAAGGGATTTCCGTACAAAAGGAAAACGAAGGGATAAAAAGGGAGATCTGCCAACGGCAGTGCTAAAAAAGACAGCCGCTCCTGCGGCTCTCTCTCTGTAGCGTTGCGCTATTTCTTCCCGGTCTTGCTATCCGGTTCGTCTTGCCGTTTTTTCGGGGTGAACAGTCCATTGAAACAGACCGTCGTGGCAAAAGTACGTGCCTGCGTGGCATTGCACAATCCCGCTCCGGGCATTGTCGCACCGTTGTAATGTTTGCAGTCCTTACATTTCATCATTACCTCTTTTGATTGGTTAGACAGTAGGACGGATTTCTCCGTCCTACTATTGAATTATGGTCAAGCTGCGACCTCTTCGGGTTGCGTATGTTCTTCGGGTTGTACCTCTGCCGTGGGTTGTGTATTTTCTGCCTCGGCGGCTTCTTCGGGCTTTGTCTGCCGTTCCTTTGCCAACAAGGCGGCTTTGCGTTCCTCGATACGTTTATGGCGTTTCTCATACACCTCATTATATCCACTTTCAATTTCGGCGAGCGTGTCGGGCATGTGCTTACGGGCAAAATCGAGCAAGAGGGTCGCAGCAGCGTTATTGCCGTATGCGCCTTTGAAGTTGTCTATCAAGAAATCCCTGCGGATAACGGCTTTCTGCTTGGCCGTGAGGTTGGCGATGATGTTCATTTTTTCTTCGTCCTCAAGGTGTTGGTAGGCTTTTTTCTCCCCGATACCGAATACCCCGAAGTGTTCCCTGCGGAGAGACGACAGCAGGAAGAAATATATCATCTTTTCCTCGTCCTGCGTGAATTTGCTTTCAGACGTATCAACGTCCAAAATCTGTTTCTTAGCGTCTGCAACGGTTTTCTCGACGGCTATTTCCTTGTTACGTTTGTCCTGCTGTTCCAATTTTTCCACCGGGGAAAGTTGTTTTTCGGTAGCCATGTCCGCATTGGCGGCAGCACTTGCCATGTAACACAGCGTAATTTCTTTCTGCCCGATGCAGATATAAAACGTGAGTTCGCCCGTATCGATTCGTTCATGAATTGACTTGCATTTTTCCATATAGTTGCTGAAATCCTGCTCGTACTCCTTGTATGCCGCCTCGTATTCCTCGGTAGTGTCGTATTCTTCCTTTTCGGGTGCTACCGGCGTTTCGGGGTATGCCGTGGCATAGGTATTGAGGTGCTCGACCTCGTACCCCATAGCGGTAAGGCGTTCCACCGCAAGCATGTTATTGTTGAAATCTTGGTAGCCCAATGATACGGAGGGGTATTGTTCCACAAACTGCAAGGCTTTCTCCACGAGATAGGAAGCGTTCATTTCGGCCAGACAACTCCGATTGGCGCAATTTCCGCAACCACCCTCGCAGAACAACATCATGTTGTTGGTATTGTGGGGGCATGAGGCGCATAGGGTCTTGTCGAATGCGTAACGGCTAAGGTCTGTCGTGAAATCCCGTTCGATAAACTTTGCCACCTCGGCGGCTTTCAGTCCTCGCCAACAGTCGTACAACATGCTGTCGCTGTCTTTCAAGTGTTTATAGTACACCTCTTTCTGAATATCCGTACCGTATCGGCAAATCTCACTCGCTACACTGATTGTGATTTCGTCCTTTTCCAGAAGTTCGGCGATTTCGGGTATCAATGATACGAATTTCAGACGGGTACGGATATAGTTCTCGTTTTTGCCGAACTGCACGGCCAATGACTGCACATCGTAGCGACCGCTTTCCATGAGCTTTTGGTAGGCGTTGGCTTCCTCTATGGGGGTAACGTCCTTGCGCTGCAGGTTCTCCGTCACGGCCATTTCGGCGGCGGTCTCGTCCGAAACATGCAAGATGACAGCCGGAATTTCGGTCAGTTCTGCCATAAGGGCGGCACGATACCTGCGCTCTCCGAAAATAATCTCGAAGCGGTCGGTGTCCACAATGGGGCGCACGCCGATAGGTTGCAATACTCCCTGCTGACGAATACTCTCGGCCAGTTCGGCAAGGCTCGCCTCGTCAAAGTGCTTGCGTGGGTTATAGTTGCTCGGTTGAATATTCATCAATGCAACTGATACGATGTTGTTCTCTACTACTGATTGAATGTTCGCTGTTTCCATAATTCATAAATTTTAATTTGTTATTACATTAGATTGTTTGATTACTATTGTCTTTATTGTGCGGTGTCATACTCGTATATTTCCGGATTGTCGTACCCGTCGAACACTATCCGAAACGTGTCAAAGTCCTTTCTGCCCGCCAGTCTGACGGTATCTCTTTTCCCGATGAAATAGGGTTCATTCATTGTCCGAAACGGTGCGCCGAGCGTTATCCTATCCACCAACGTACAAACTTTGCCGGGTTGTTCGGGCATGATATAACCCAGTGCGTACTCGTTGTAAACTACCAATTTGATTTTATCCATATCGCTGTCAATTTTACGTTGTTTTTTTCTTTCCCTCCTTTCGGTTCCTTTCTCTGCCTGAACCGCTTTGAGGTTTTACGGATGCGGTACACGGCTGTCGGTACAGCTTCATACGACGGCTTTTCCTGCCAATTACTCTTTCGCAGAAAGGAAGAATTTGCAGGAAATACACTTCAAGCCGCCGTATCAAGCGCGACAGCGGACCTTTGCATCTGATAAAACACAACGGTGACGGCAGAGAATGAAGCCGGGAAAGCGGTAAGGGAATCGGTAGAAAAGGGATATGCCCGTCAGGGTTAGAATAGGGATAAAACGGGCCATGTGCCTGTACTTGCGGGCAGGTAAAAAAGAGAAAGATGGTAAGACTATAAAGGAGGAATGCGCCCTATGGAAACAGCGGCGGATAAAAAAGGACGCATGGCTGCCGTCTCCGGGGTGGGCAGACGCGGTAGCCATGCCTGTGTTTATTGTTCGTTCTTCTCCAGATACTCTTTCATTGCCTCGTTCACGATGTCTTTCAGCGACATGTTCTTCTTGATGGCGAGGAATTTCATACGGGTATGAATGCTTTTGTTGATGACGAAGTTGCAATGAACCGCCGTTTCTTTTTCCGTGGGGGCTGCTACCGGCTGTTTTCCGCCGGTAGTCTTTTTCGTAGGTGACAGCAACCCGTCCAGTCCGCCTTTCATGCTGTCTTTCAGTAAATCGCTCTTGCTCATATCGGGATTATTTTAATTTCAGTACCTCTTGCGCCAGTGCCATGTAGTCCTTGGCTCCGTTGCTGTTCCTGCTATACTCGAAGATGTTCTTGCCCTTTATGGGAGCTTCGGCCAAAGATACGTTATCCCGTATAACGGTCTTGAACACCTTTTCGCAGAATGAATCCTTGACGAGTTCGGCCACACTTTTGTTCAGTGTCTTGCGTTTGTCGAACTGGGTAATTACAATGCCACCAATAGCGAGTTTCGGATTCAGGCGTTCCTGGACGGTGGCAATCACATTCATGATCTTGGCCATGCCGCGCATGGCGAGGAATTGTGCCTGTACCGGGATAATCAGGTAGTCTGCGGCGGTAAGGGCGTTCAGCGTCAGCAACCCCAACGAGGGCGGACAGTCGATAAGGATATAATCGAATTTCCGGTTTTCGAGCAACTTGCCAATCAGGCCGTTCAATATCAGTTCCCGTCCCGGCTCGTTGATGAGTTCTGCCTCGGCAGCCGAGAGGTCGAGGCAGGACGGTACGACGGTTACACCTCCTGCCGTTTCAACTAATGGCAAGGGGTATTTGCCTTTCATCGCCCCGTACACCGTCTGTTCTTCCTCAATGGAGAGGCCGAAGGATTCCGTAAGGTTCGCCTGACCGTCCATGTCGATAGCCAGCACGCGCTTTTTCTTTTGCTGCAGGGCCGCAGCCAGATTGATGGTGGTGGTCGTCTTTCCGACCCCTCCCTTATGGTTCAAGACCGCAATTATTTTTGTCATCGTTTCACTCTTTTATTCCACTTGCAAAGTTAATACTATTTTTCGTAAATACTAAAATTAGTATATACTAATTCACTAAAAACTATTGTTTTAGCAGTGTAGTATTTTAGTATTTACTACTATACTAAAATAAAGTTTGACTAAGAGTAGTATATCCTACATTCGCAGACGAGTGGCTTACTAATCTACTACATATAGGATATACTACATTTAGTATTCGCTTATTTTCAAAGGTTTACTCTCTTATCAGAAAGGCAAATCCTCCTTTTCGTCCTGCGGGAAATCTGCAGGAGGAACGGGTGCGCCGTCTGCTCCGCTTACTGCATTGTCCTCTCCGGCTGCCGCGCCTTCCCGCCTTCCGGTATTGATAAAGGCAATACTCTCTGCCGTGATGGAGAGCTGTATCTGGCTCTCGCCGTTCTTGTCTTTCCACAGGGAAGATGACAGCGTGCCGTCAACAAGTATGAGTCTCCCTTTCGTCAGATATTCGGACAAGCGGATATGGTTGTCCTTGTTGCTGCGTACCCTTATCCAAGTGGTGATGTTTTGCCCCTTTGAATAATCGTCAACGGCTATGTCCATAGCCATGAATGAGCCGTGTGCTCCTGAAATTACTTGGCAATCTTTGCCGATGCGTCCGATAGTGTGAACATGTAACATAATAGAAAATTGTTTGTGGCAAGGTGGTTGGTCCTGCCGTTACCTAACTGTTTATTTTTTCCCTCTTTTCGGTTCCTTTCTCTGCCTGAACCGTTCCGGGATTTTATAGATGCGGTACCCGGCTGCCGGTACAGTTCATACGACGGCTTTTCTTGCCAATTACTCTTCGTAGAAGGAAGAATTTGCAAGAAATACACTTCAAGCCGCCGGATCAAGCGCGGCAGCTACCTTTGCATCTGAAAAATCGGACGGTGACGGCAGAGAGGAGACCGTAGAGGTTATACATATAATTGATATAAAGGGAAGAGGGCTTCGCCCAAGTATAAGAGCAGAGGAAAAGAGAGAGGTATAAAAGGAAACCGCCAACGGAGTTGCGGTAATTTACAAACGGGTATCGTGCCCTTCACCGACGATGTTGTCATAGGCACGATACCTTATCATAGCTTATTTTGTCAGAACCGGTATCTCAAAGGGAGGAATGCAGCAAATCGCCCATCCTTTGTTCTGGCAAAGTACAAAACCCTCTGACGATAGTATCTCCGTTTACGCCTTCAAGTCCGGCGAACATTTGTAATGCGTCAAACCCTCTGTCGAACTGTTCCATGATGACGGCGGGGGCAAAATGGATAATCCCGTGAGGGTAGCTTTTCGATGTGCCAATCCACCCGCGCAAATAATCATCGAAACAGCCTTCTGCTCTTGACGCATGGAACTCTTGTGAATGGGAACTGCAAATGGTTTTACCGTAGATTTCGTCTCCTAAAATTAAAGTTCCCGTTTGCGGATTGTACATAAAACGCCGATTGGTTATTTGAAGAATATCTATGATTTCCCATTTGACATTGATAACCATCAGGATTTTTTCAACCTGCCTTTTCATGCGTTTGCCTGTTTTACAATTTTTCTTGTCCATCACTTGTCTTTTATGCCGTGAAACATCTGCTTTTTTACCCTTTTTTCGATTCTTCTCTCTGTCTGAACCGTTCCGGGATTTTACAGATGCGGAACACGGCTGCCGACAGGGCTTCATACGGTGGGTTTCCCGGCCAATTACGCTTTCATGGAAAGGAAGAATTTGCGGGGAATGCACTTCAAGCCGCCGGATCAAGCATGGCAGCCGACCTTTGCATCTGGCAAACCGGACGATACCGGCAGAGAGGAGACCGGAACAGACCGGTAAATATGATGGTAAAAAGGGAGTACGGCTTTGCCTGTATAAATGCAGGGGAAGCGAAGTAGAAAAGGGTCCGGCTTGGGCGGGTCAGGCAAGGGTCTGCCGGGGCAAACATGAAAGGGATTCTCCTTATCCGCTCCACGCCTGAATTTCGACCGGGCGGAATGAAAGCGCGGAGCGAATAAGAAGTATCACCGTTTGCCCTTGACGTGGCAGGTCACAAGGGAAAGATACGGAACAGAGGCGGAAAGTCCGAAACCAGCGGCATAAAGACCGGTCGGGCTGTGGAATACCGTGTTGTTTCGACAGGTCGAAGCTCCGGCATGGAACGGCACGATCCGGGCTGCCGCCGGTTTTGAACGGCCTCCCGTACCTTTCCCTGACGACTTGTTACGGCACAGACTTTCCACTGGTTCACGGGGTTGGGAAAGCCGGCGTATAATAGGGAAACAGCCTGAAGGTAAAAAAGGAGTAATCGTACTATAAAAGGTATCGGTTGCCCCGCAATCCGTCCGGAGGGCTTTCGCCCATCGGACAGACCACAGAGGTTATCGGCTTATAGTTTGGGCTTGTTCTTCGGGAGAATGGGGCAAGAAAGTATTATTCTGTAAAATGGCCCCAGCTCGGTCTTTACCGGGTCTTTCGATACCAAGAATGTTGCGCTCTCCTTGACCTTCGCTATATCCAAAATGGTCTTACAGATGTACTTATTCCTCAAACGTGTTCCTCCCCTGTTGAACTGCAGCGGAAAACCTCGCTTGTCAGTGGTTTTGTGCAGAAACCACTCTTTCGGGTTGTTTTCATCACAGCCAAACTCCAGTCGGTCGTTCATTGTGATATTCATTTCTTTTGCCAATTTGGTGGATAGATACATGTTGCCGGTAACGCTGTTGAACCTTATGCTTCTTTTACCTACACGGTTTTCTCTTGTCCGGCAATTCTCGACGTTGTAAATTACAAATTTCATTTTCTTGAATTATTTACGGGTTATACAAATTACATGCTTACGTGGGCGTACCTTTTGGAAAATCCTTCGTGATTGCGGATAGTGTCGGTTATATCGCTTATTCTCCGGTGTATCGCACTTGCGGAAATGCCTGCATAGGCGGAAAGGTGTCTGTATGAACATTTCGCCTCGTACTCTTTCAGTCTGAAAAGCTCGTAGTCCGTTTGGGGATATTTCTTCTTCACAAACAGCAGTATGTCATACACCAGCTTGTCGGAAGCTGCCAGCACCTCGACGGACGGTGTTTCTTCTTCCTGCATGAGCAAAAAGAAATGTTCGTTGTCGGGGAAACAGTAACAACTATCCTTGTGAATACATTTCAGTCTGCACTTTTTGTACACGCCGAAAAAATAAGGCTCGAAGCTCTCGACAGGTATTTCCGAAATCACGACTTCCCGTTTCATCGCCAAATAGGCGTCGTGAAAGGCGTCCTCGTGCAGGTAACGTCCGAATATGTTACGCAATCTCTGATAGTTGTAAACGAACCAGTTGTCAAAAAGCGAATTTTTTTTCATGTTTCAATTTGTTTTTAAGTTTTTTTTATTTCCCTCCGGTTCGAGCGATTACCGGAAAGTTCGATTCTTTTTTCTGCCTCGTCTTTGCATCACGGGGTTTGCAGCAAGGATTCCATGAAAAATACTCTTGGAATGGAATGAGAAGGAAGATTTTTCATCAGGAAAATCGAAGATGGGCCTTGAGGCAAAGTTTTGAGATGCAATCAACTTTGCGGAAAAAAGTGTCGGGCTTTACGGTCGTCGGTTCGTGATAGCATCTCAATCTACAAAGGGGGGGGAAGCGAAAGCCTGCCTATAAAAGACAAGGTGTGTGGTATAAAAGGAGTGGCTGGAGGTACAAGGGGAAGATTCCGTTACAACCGGGTATGGCCGTGGCAGACCGGAAGGTGAAAAAATCCCCTGTCCGGTGTTGTAACCGAACAGAGGGAAAAGGTTAAATCTATGAATTATGGTCATGCCGCTTTGTCGGTGGCCTCGTGTTCGGAAAGGGCGGACTGCGTGCGTTCCGCCTCTTTCATGCTTTCGTCGATCCGATGCTGTAAAGCGTTGCACTCCTGTTTGAGCCTTGCCAACTCGTCCGCCTTGCTCCACTTGCGGGCGATGATTCCCTGCAAAGCGGGTATCTCGCTCTCCAGCTTGGCTATCTTCTGCCGTTGTTCCTCAATCATGCCGGGCAGCTTGGCGAGGGCGGCTTGCGGGTATCGGGAGGATTCCACGAAGCCCAGAGGCAATGCTCCCGATATGCCACAACGGTATTTCAGTCCGCTTACGCCCTCGACGAGGAACGTGTTGCGGTAGAATGTACCGCCCATGTCATACTCGCTGTACACCGACAGGTTCAATCCGGCATACGTGCCTATCGTACCGATTGCCCCGTTGCGGTAGGTCTTGGAAATGCGGTGCAGCTCCCGTCCGGTCTCTTCCGCCGTGGCTTGTGCGAGGTTCAACAGCCGGGTCGTCCGGTCTCCGGTGTAAGAGGTGATATATTCCCAGTCCTGCGTCATGCGTGCCGCCGCACTCTCGGCCTTTGTCATGTCTTCCCGGTTGGCCGCAATCTTACGCTCGGCCCTGATACGGTCTTTCTTGAAAATGGCCTGTTCCTTTTCGAGCTGCATAATCTTGTTGTCGAGCTTCGTTTTCTCCAACAGGTCGGTATTTCCCGACAGGAGAGCCACGAACTCGGCGAAATTCATGCCGTTATCCTCGTCCATAGCGTCCTCGTCGATACGGCGCACAGCAATCGTACCGTTGTTAATTTGGTTGATGAACATTTGCTTGGTTTTCAACAGGTTAAATTTGTAAGCGTCGAGCGTCTTTTCCGTTCCGTAAATCACCACGTCCACGGTATTGTTTCCCCAGAGCTTAACGGTGTTGCCTTTGCGTACCGCACGACCGTTGCGCTGCTCCATGTCGCGGGGCGCCAAGGTATCTCCAGATGATGCACCGCAACGGCCCTTTCTTGGGCGTTTACTCCCGTTCCCAACATCGAGGTAGAGCCGAACAACACCCGTACCCTGCCACTGTTCATGTCCGCAAAAAGTTTCTTTCTCGCCCGTTCGGTCTTGGCGTACTGGATAAACTGGATTTCATCGGCAGGAATCCCCATTGCCACCAGCTTGTCCTTGATGTCGCTATAGATGTTCCACTCGTTCGGCTTGTAAGTGGCAAGGTCGCTGAAGACGAACTGTGTACCACGATTGGCATTTGAACTTACATAATAATCATAAATAGTTCTTGCGCAAATCGAAGCCTTGTTGTTCGGGTCATCAGTAAACTTATCGCCCAACAGACGCATATCAAGAGACATCTTACGGGCCACGTTGGTAGCAACAAGCATTTTTGCCTTGTCGAGATTGTCCGGCTGCGGAATATCCAACCCCAAATCTTCCCATTGTCCGCTGTGCGCAAAGGCGACGAGCCGCCCGATCATTTCCTCCTGTTGGATAGTGGGTGCATGGGAAAGGAAACGCACGTTTTTGTCCGGCACATCGAGGTTTATCATATCGGCTGTACGATAGTCGGTAATCTCCCGCAGGAACATCGCCAGTTCCGGCACTTTGATGTAAGTGCGGAAACGCTCTTTGCGCTTTATCGTACCCGTTACGTTCAGCTCGTAGTCGGCGGCCTTTTTCGTGAAGATAGCCGCCCAAGCGTCGAAACAGCTTACTTGTTGCCGTTTGAGTTCCCTTGGACGCAGATATTTGAACATCACGTACAGTTCGGTCAGCGCATTGACGACCACCGTACCCGACAGGAACGTAGCCCCCAAGTCCTTTCCCGTGCGGCGTTGAATGTCCCGAATGGCAAACAAAAGGTTCATCGCCCTTTGCGAGCCTTGCGCATTGCCGATGCCCGCTACTCTCGTGTGGCGTGTCTGGAACATCAAATTTTTATAGCAGTGGCATTCGTCTACAAAAATGTGGTCTATGCCCATCGAACGGAAATCGATGGTATCGTCTTTCCGGAGGTCTATCTTCATCTGCAGTTCGGCGAGCTTGGCTTCAAGGTTCTGTTTCCGGGTTTCCAGTCCTTTCTGCATCCTGCCGCTCCGGTAACGCATAGTGGATTGCTCCAGCACTTCGAGGCTGCGCTCCACATCGGCCAGTTCTTCCGAGAATATGTCGTACATGGTTTCTTCGGATTGCGGAATCTTGCTAAACTGGTCGTGTGTCAGGATAATGCAATCCCAGTTGTTGTTCTTGATTTTTGAAAACACTTCCTTGCGGTTGGCGGGGGTGAAATCTTCCTTGCCCGGATAGAGCACCTTGGCCGTGGGGTATGCCTTTCGGAATGTATCGGCAATCTCGTGTACATTGCTTTCAGCCGATAATGAGGGGTTTCTGCACCAGTCCGAGACGTTTCATTTCGTATGCGGCCACGCACATAATCATCGTCTTGCCCGTGCCGACCTCGTGCCAGCAGATACCGCCGCCGTTCTGCTTAATCATCCAGATAGCGTCTTTCTGTGAGGGATAAAGTTCTTTGTACGGGAACAGCTCGAAAGAGAGGCCGGGGAACGTCTGCGCCGAGCCGTCGTAGTGCGGACGCACGTAACAATTGAAGCGCTCGTTGTATGTCCTTACCAGTTCGTCCCGGACTTCCAAAGGCTCATCGTCAAGCCACCGGTTGAAACGGTCTCTAATTTCCTGTATCTTGGCGGCGGCCTCCTGCATGGCTTCCTCGTCCGGCACACGTATTTTGCTGCCGTTCCGGTATTCCTCTTTCGTTATCTCAGGTACGGTATCGTGCAGGGCGTGTACAAACAAGTCCTCGCCGTTGTAATTGCGCACGGAATAGGTATTGTATGCCACGGGCGAATATCCCTGCAGCCGAATCAAGTAGGTATCGTTCACGTCGAAATACATCACGTCCGCACCCACTCCGAATAGGTCGGAGGCGAAATCGGCGTACAGCTTCGTATCTATCCACCGCTCGCCCATGTTGATGTCGAGTTCTTCATAGGGTATCGGTTCGGGTATGGTGTTCTCCAGTGCCTTTGCGGACGCTTCGGCCCATTCTTTCTCCTTGCCTGCGAGATTCGGGAGAAAGGAAAGCGTCTCTTCCTGCTTGGCGATGATGTTTCCGGAGAGGAACTTTCCTTTGTGCTCCCATTCCCCATTGGCCGGATTGTAGAAAATTTCCCCTTGCAGGGCTTCGATGATTTCTTCTTCCTCCTTGTTCGTGGCTTGTGCCATGTAGCCCATATCGACCTTGCCGTAAAAGTTCAGGCTGCTTGCCAAGGCTTCCACGGGGGACAGCGTTACGGCGGTGTCTATCTTCTTGAAAGCTACAGGTTCACGCATAACGTCGGCTTTGAAGATGTCCCTGCGACCTGCATTTCTATCGTGAACACCTCCGTACCGAGGCTGTCGAGCAAGATAAACTCCTTGTTGTCGTTGTCGTGGAAAAATCCCCATTTGGCAATAAAAGCGTCGTATAGGGTGTTGAGTTGTTTACGCAGTTCCGAGCACTCCTTTTGTTCTTCCCGTTCCCTGCCGGACAGCTCGAAATACACCTTGCGTATGGGGAAATAGTCGGCGGCCCTGTCCGTATTTACCTTGCCCTCGTCCACGGGTACGAAATCAACGGCTGTCTCCGTGTAACGGCTCGACTTACGAAACCGAAGCGTACCTACCTGCCCCTCGAAAACGACCATTGCGCCGTTCTTCATCCATGTTTCCATGTCCTCCGTGTAGGCACGTATGCCTTTGACCGTCTGCGGCTCGCCGAAAAGAGACATCTGCACGGGGGTGTTGTCCTGGCCGTGATTGGCAAAAAGAGCCTTGCGAAAATAGCGGTCGAAATCGTATTTGAGCAGTGCGGAAAGGTATTGGGACATGGCGTTTCCATCGCCTAACCACTGGTATTTGCGGACGTACTTACCGAACTGGTTCAGCGCAATGCGACTGTCCGTGGCAAGGGCGGTCTTGGGGAGGGTAAAGATTTTGTTCGCATAGTCGGTCATCGTTCCTGCCGTGTCGACCTTTTCCTTGGAGACCTGCAAAAACATCTTCTCCCGTAACGAGAGCGTCGCCTTGCGGCTGTGCTTTTGGAATATCAAAAGGTCGCTCCCTACCTCTATGCCGCTCGTCTGCATGAAAAGGGTATCGGGTAGCCGTAAGGCCGTTATGAGGTCGGCATGATTGACGAGGTACTCGCGCACGAACTTGTTGCCCGGCGTGTCGGCAATTCCTCTCGGCGCAACGAACGCCAGCAGTCCGCCCTCGTTCAACAGTTCCATTGCCTTGACAAAAAAGTAGTTGTGTATGGTCTTGGCTGACTGTTCGTACATGCCGCCTTTCTTCCACATTTCCGCATCGAACACCCGGAAATTGCCGAACGGGATATTCGAGGCGATAACATCGAAGCTCTCATGCTCCAGATGCTGGTCGGCTATCGTCTCGAAGCCTGCCGTTACCGTGGTCGCCTCGTCATACAGAAGCGACAGGATAAGCCCCGTAAGACAATCTTTTTCAAAAGCGTAGCTGCGAGTGCCGGGCATGGAGACGGCAGAAAGCCGCCAATTCCCGCACTGGTTCAAGAAAGGTACTCATTTGCAGGCAGTTATCCTTGAATGTAGCGTGTATCTGCCGGGTTACTGCGTCCACGAGGAATTTCGGTGTGTAAAAAGCAGTCAGGACGGAGGATTTTATACTGTTGATGACGGCTTGCCGCATGGCGTCGTCATAATAGGGATATGCGCCTATCAAGTCCTGCAGCTTGCGGATAGGCTCGGCCACATCATCGCTGACGGTATGCTCCGTTCCTATATTCAATACATCTTTAATCCCCCCGAAACCGGAATATCGGGATAATACCTCTTTCTCTTCGTCAGTGGCTTGTCGGTCGTCGATACGGACTTTCATTGCCGTTGCAATGGCTTCCACGTTTGCCACCAGTGATTTTAATTTGCTGTAACTCATAATTTAACCTTGTTTGTTTCCCTTTATTCGGCCTGTTTGCGGCTCCGGGATTATTTTTCTGCCTCTTGAAGGTGGCAGGGACAATCGGACAAGGCTGAAGCGAAAAAATACGCTCGACAACGGAGAGGAAGATTTTTGCGCCTCACTCGCGGCGCAGCCGGCATTGGCAAGATTGGAACGGCCCGTTACCTTCGCGGAAAAATAATACCCCGCAGGTCGCTGCAAGGCTGGGCACGGAAACCGACAGCTAAAAGAGGGAGGAAAATGCGTACAAGGGAGAAAGGACGGAACGGGTATAGAAAAGGGAGAAAGCGTCGTACAACGGGGAATGCTGCCGACAGACCGGAAATCCGGAGAAGATGGGATAAGACAAGGGAATCCTGTGCATAATCAAAAGAAAAACTTACCCCTGTAACCGATTATAATGAATAACCTATGACTGAAAAGAATACTCCCATCTTATCTCCCGAATATCTCGATTTCAGAAACGAGATAACCTCCCGCATCCGGTCGCCCCAATACGAGGCATTGAAGGCCGTAAACAAAGAGATGATCGCCCTGTATTGGGAAATCGGCAGGCGGATTACCGAACAACAAGCGGCCTTGGGCTGGGGAAAATCCGTCATGGAGAACCTTTCGCGGTACATACAAAAGGAGTTTCTGGGTATAAAGGGATTCGGTGTTTCCAACATGTGGGACATGGCCCGTTTTTATACCGAATACCGGTCGAATGAAATTCTCCAACCGTTAGTTGGAGAAATTAGCTGGTCGAAGCACATCGTCATTCTGACCAAGTGCAAAGAGATGCAACAACGGCAATTCTACATCTTGTCAACCAAGAAATACGGCTGGACGAAAGATGTACTTATCAACAAGATAGAAGCAAAGACCTACGAAAATTATCTGCTCGGTCAGAGCAACTTCGACATGACCTTGCCGGAGAAGATAAAGAACCAGGCCATACTTGCCCTGAAAGACGAATATACATTCGACCTTGTGGGCCTTTCGAAAGAACATTCCGAATACGAACTGGAACAAGCGATTATAAAGAATATCCGCGCGTTCCTCATGGAGTAGCGAGATATTCAGTTTTTTCTAACTGAAAGTGAGTACAGAAATGTTATCATAGCATGGCAGAGACTATTTGTCAATCCACTCTTTTAGCCGTTGAGCCTTCTCTTTACTAACGGTTATTTTTGTGTTCGGATACCCTTTTAAGCGGACAATAAGTTTCCCTCCGAAATAATTAGAAAGAAACAATACGTATTCTATGTTAATTATGTATTGGCGGTTGGCACGGAAGAAGCAATCAGGATTGAGTTGCTGTTCGAGTTCGTCCATTGACATATTGACAACTTCTGAAGTTCCATTATTAAGACGAAGGTATACCGTCTTGTTTTCGGTTTCGATATGGTTGATGTCCGAAACACGTACGGTCTTATACCCGTCACGATAGGGCAACAGGAAACGTTCCCGATAGCGGAACTGGTTCTTCTGCAACGAATCGAAAAGCTGCCGGAGATTTTCGTCAGCATAATTCTTGCCAGCTTTGGTAGCTTTATCTATGGCAGCTTCAAGTTCATCGGCATCCAAAGGCTTCAGAAGATAGTCAAAGCTATTGAACTTGAAAGCCTGTACCGCATATTCATCGTATGCGGTGGTGAATATGATTGGAACGGTTGCCGGAGCATATTTAAGCGCTTCAAAACTCAGGCCGTCAGTAAGGCGGATATCCGCAAGGATGAGGTCTGTTGTTTTGCCTGATTGGAAAAAATCGACCGCCTCTTTGATATTTGTAAGTGGTCCTTCAATTATAAACGTCGTATCAATGTCGTTCAGCAATCTAATGAGACGCATGGCTTTGCGCTGTTCGTCTTCAAGAATCAGTATCTTCATAGGGACTGTTTTTTTATGATGGGCAAACTCACCGAATAGAAGTTCTCGGCATTTTCTATCTTGACTTTTTTATCGCAGAGCAACGAATAACGCTCTATTATGTTTTTATGACCCAAGCCGGTCGATTCCATTTTTGAGAGCAAGGAAGATTTAAGGTTGCGCACTGTGATATAGTCGTCAGACAACGTGATGTCAATAAACAACGGATTTTCCATCGAAAAACCGTTATGCTTTATTGCATTCTCCACAAGAAGTTGCAACACGGCCGGGGGAAGGTATCCTTTGCATTCTTTCAGTTCGAGGCTGATGTTCGTGACGACCCCTCCGACGTGGCGCACCTGCATCAGATACAAGTATGATTCAAGGAACTTTATCTCATCTCTGACGGAATCAGATTCCGGTCCAGATTGGTGATGATGTACCGGTACACTTTCGACAGGTTACTCAGGAACTTGCCGGCAAGTTTGGTATCTTCCTCTATCAATTCCAGCAGGTTGTTGAAGTTGTTGAACATGAAGTGCGGATTAATTTGCAGCTTCAGCGAGTTGAGTTGCGACTGTAAGGCAATCTCCTTCTCCTTCATCAGTGCCATTTCAAGAGCCTGCTTCTCATCGCGCGCCCTGATGTATGACTGGAGGAAGAATGTGTTGGCATAAACGCTTGATATGAAAGTGGCTATCATGGCAAAAGTGTAAGCCCCTTCATGTTGATCAGTTCGTCAAGAAGCCCGTTGCCGGTTTCATCCCACAAAAGATTGAACAGAGATGTCATGCCGAACGCAACGAGGTTATTCAGCGTCAAAAGACAGGAAGCATAGACAATCACCCACACATAAGATGTTCTGAACGGCAAAATCTTAAAAACAAGGTAAGAGAACCCCAAGGATATGTAGGTAAAGAGCATACACAACAAAAAATCGACGACATAATCGACTGTCGCCATTCCCGGTAATTGGTTGGCGGTTTCGTCATCAAGAATTAACCATATAATAAGATATAGGAAACGAGCGATAGCAGGAAGCCGTTCCGCCAGTTCATTATTTTTACATTTTCTTTGATCATATTTGGTTGCAAAGTTACTTCATGTTGCAAAGGTACGACTTTGCTTTTTCATTTGATAGGTCGAAACCGGATGAAACAGACAAAACAGCAGTTGAAACAGATAAAAGGAGTGTCGAGACAGATGGTTCTATCATTTATACTGTATTCGATGCTTGCATAATGAACGTAGATTGCCAAAACAGGGTATGATTTTGGTAATCTGTAGGAAGGTGACGCATCAAGAAGCATGGCTTAACTGCCCAAAGATGTGCATCTTTGAAAAGAGCATTTACAATGACATTTCAGAAGCCATTTTAGCTGTTTTATAAATGTTTTTTTCCGTTTCGACTGCATGCCGGTTGTCGGCAAATTGGGTATGGAATATCTTTGCAGCCAAAATTGGCGACTTATGATTATTGAAACAGAACACCTTATCATCAGAGATTTTCAGGAGAAGGATGCCGTTGGTTTGCTGGAATACCTCTCCCATCCGCGTGTCAACTGCTTCGTGAGCGAACGCTTGTGCTCTGAAGAGTCTGCACTGGCTTATATATCCAATACTCCAAAGGAGTTGCTGCGCTATGCCGTGTGCCTGAAGGAAGACGATTTCATAATCGGTGATGTTTTTGCATTGCGTGAAGAAGCCGACACATTCAACGTGGGCTGGCATTTCAACCAACGCTTCGAGGGCAAGGGATTGGCGCATGAAGCGGCAACGGAATTTCTGGATTACCTTTTCCGTGAAGCAGGCGCACGTCGCATCTACGGCTTTGTGGAGGATGACAACCTGCGGTCGAAAAGATTGTGCGAACGTCTCGGAATGAGATATGAAGGATGCATGAAGGAATTCATATCGTTTGTGTGCCATCCCGATGGAACACCACGGTATGAGGACACCTGCATTTATGCGGTATTGAATAAGGAATGGAAAAACAATAAGAACAGATGATGAATAGAAGAACATGGATAGCCGGCATCACGGTAACAAGCCTGCTGGCTGCATTATTGACAGCCTGCAAACAAGAACAGAGGGAACAGGAAATGAGACAGACATTGCCCGTCATGGTGGTTTCTTCCCGGGCAGTTGAATTTCAAGAAAGTTATTCCGCCTCCATCCGTGGGCGGCAGGATGTGGACATAGTACCCAAGTGTCGGGCCGTATCACCGCCTGTGTGTGAAAGAAGGGGAGCAGGTTAAGACGGGACAAGTGCTTGCCGTCATCGACCAAGTGCCCTATCAGGCAGCCTTGCGCACCGCACAGGCAAACGTCAGCGCAGCACAGGCAAAAGTGGAAACGGCACGGATCGAGCTGCAAGGCAAGCAAGCCTTGTTTGATGAGAAAGTCATATCCGATTACGAACTCTCTCTTGCCCGCAACGGGCTGGCGGTAGCACTTGCCGAACTCGAACAGGCAAAGGCTCAGGAAACGGATGCCCGCAACAATCTCTCCTATACCGAGATAAAAAGTCCCAGCAACGGAGTGGTAGGCACGCTTCCTTTCCGCATCGGCGCACTTGTCAGTCCCGGCATGACGCAGCCCTTCACGGTAGTTTCCGACAATGCGGAAATGTACGCCTATTTCTCCGTCTCCGAAAACAAGCTGCGTCAGTTCAGGACACAATACGGTTCCATAGACAAGATGATTTCCCAAATGCCGGAAGTCGGCCTGCAACTGAATGACGGCACGTTCTACGGACGGAAGGGACGCATAGAGACTGTCAGTGGCGTGGTCAATGCCACCACCGGGGCGGTGCAAATCAAAGCCCGCTTCCCCAACCCCGACCGTGAGCTGCTGAGCGGCACCATCGGCAATATCGTCCTGCAAGGAGTGGATGCGGATGCCATCCTGCTGCCCAAGACCGCCACCGTGGAATTGCAGGACAAGATTATCGCCTACCGCCTCAGAAACGGAAAGGCCGAAGCAGCCTACCTGACCGTGGACCGTCTGAACGATGGTAACCACTTCGTGGTGAAGCAAGGTGTGTCCGTGGGCGACACCATCATCACCGAAGGGGTAGGACTTGTAAAGGAAGGAATGATTGTTACACCTAAAAACGTAACCCCATGAATCTACGATTTTTCATAGACCGCCCGGTATTCTCGGGCGTTATTTCCGTGGTGATTGTCTTGATGGGACTCATCGCCATCAAAGTGCTCCCGGTGGAGCAATATCCCGACATTGCACCGCCTACTGTCAACGTGTTCTGTACCTATCCCGGTGCGAATGCCGAAACCGTGCAGAAAGCGGTAATCGTCCCGCTTGAGGAAGCCATTAACGGAGTGGAGGACATGATCTACATGACCTCTACCGCATCCAACACGGGCGATGCTTCCATCAACATCTATTTCAAGCAGGGTGCCAACGCGGACATGGCGGCGGTGAACGTGCAGAACCGTGTGAATGGCGCGTTAAGCCAGCTTCCGGCGGAAGCCACCAAAAGCGGCGTCACGACAGAGAAACAGCAGAATGCCGAGCTGATGACTTTCGCGCTTTACTCACCCGACGACCGTTTCGACCAGACTTTCCTGAACAATTACATGAAAATCAATGTCGAGCCACGGGTGAAACGTATAGGCGGTGTCGGAAAGGCACAGCTGTTCGGCTCGAACTACAGTATGCGTTTGTGGCTCAAACCGGACAAGATGGCGGGGTACGGGCTTATCCCGGATGATATTTCGGCGGTATTGGCACGGCAGAACATTGAGGCCGCCACCGGTTCTTTCGGACAGAACTCCGACGGGGCAAACGAGTACACGATGAAATACCGGGGCAGGCTCTCGACTGCGGAAGAGTTCGGCGAACTGGTGGTCAAGTCCCTGCCCGGCGGCGATGTATTGCGATTGAAAGAGGTCGCGGATATAGAGCTGGGCGATGAGTATTACAATTATTCATCCGAAGTGAACGGACATCCGGCAGCCATGATGATGATAAACCAGAAATCCGGTTCGAACGCATCAAGCACCATCAATGAGATACACGAGGTACTCGATGACCTCAGCCGCGATTTGCCCGAAGGGGCAGAGTTTGTGGTGCTTACCGACACCAACAAGTTCCTGAATGCCTCCATCCATTCTGTCATCAGGACGCTTATCGAGGCGATACTTTTAGTCATCGTGGTGGTGTATGTGTTCTTACAGGACATCAAGTCCACGCTGATTCCCACGATTTCTATCTTCGTGTCCATCATCGGAACGTTTGCCGTAATGTCACTGATAGGCTTTTCCATCAACCTGCTTACGCTTTTCGCCCTTGTGCTTGCCATAGGCACGGTGGTGGACGATGCCATCGTGGTGGTGGAAGCCGTGCAGGCGAAGTTCGACGAGGGGTATCAGTCTCCGGTGCTTGCCGCCGATGATGCCATGAAGGGCGTGTCGTCGGCCATTCTGACCTCCACCCTTATTTTCATGGCGGTGTTCTTCCCTGTGGGCATGATGGGCGGTACTTCAGGGGCGTTCTATACGCAGTTCGGTATCACGATGGCGGTTGCCGTGGGCATTTCGGCCATCAATGCCTTCACCCTTTCTCCGGCATTGTGCGCCCTGCTGCTGAAGCCTTACATTGACGAGCACGGGAACACGAAGAACAACTTCGCGGCACGCTTCCGCAAGGCATTCAATGCGGTTTTTGACCGTTTGAGCCGTCGTTATGTGCGCGGTGTGCTATATGTCATTCATCGCAGGTGGCTGCTGTGGGGCACTATCGCGGTATCGTTCGGGCTGTTGGTGCTTTTTGTCAATACGACCAAGACCGGACTTATTCCTGAAGAAGATACAGGCACGGTCATGGTCAGCATGAACACGAAACCCGGTACATCCATGGCGCAGACCGGCAAAACCCTAAAACGTATAAACAGCCGTCTTGACAGTATCGCAGAGATTGAATACAACGGTACTGTGGCAGGCTTTTCTTTCAGTGGCTCGGGACCTTCGCAGGCCATGTCTTTTCTCACTCTCACGGATTGGGACGAGCGCAAAGGGAAGGGCAGTCGGTGAACGATGTAATAGGCCGTATTTATGCCGCCACCGCCGATATTCCCGATGCCACCGTATTCGCCATGTCGCCCCCGATGATTGCCGGATATGGGATGGGCAACGGTTTTGAACTGTACTTGCAGGACAAAAACGCCGGAGACATAACCGCCTTCAGCCAAGTGACCGACCGGTTTGTGGAAGCGTTGTCGGGCAGACCGGAGATCGGTGAGGTCTATTCATCGTTCGCGGCTGATTATCCGCAATACTGGGTGGATATAGATGCTGCCAAATGCGAACAGTCCGGTGTGTCTCCTTCCGATGTCCTGTCAACACTCTCGGGATATTTTTCGGGAGAATATGTATCGAATTTCAACCGCTTCTCAAAACTGTACCATGTCACCATGCAGCTCCTGCCGAATATCGCATGGACACCGAATCGTTGGACGGCATGTATGTCCGTACTTCCGACGGCTCCATGTCGCCGTTGAGCCATTTTGTCCGTCTTACCAAGACCAACGGTCCGTCGGACCTGACCCGCTTCAATATGTTCAATGCCATTTCCATCAGCGGGTCGCCGGCAACAGGATACAGTTCGGGACAGGTATTGAAGGCCATAAGGGAAACTGCCGACCACGTTCTCCCGTCAGGTTACACCTACGAGTTGGGAGGGTTGTCGCGCGAAGAAAGCAATACGACGAACAATGCCGTGTGGATATTCGTGCTGTGCATGGTCTTGATATACCTCATACTGTGTGCCCTCTATGAAAGCGTGTTCATCCGTTTGCCGTGTTGCTGTCCGTGCCTTGCGGTTTGATGGGCAGCTTCCTGTTCGCGGGACTGTTCGGGCTGGAGAACAACATCTACATGCAGACCGGACTGATTATGATTATCGGGCTGCTTGCCAAGACAGCCATTCTGCTGACCGAATATGCCGGCAAGCGGCGGTCGGAAGGCATGACCCTCGCGCAGGCGGCATACAGTGCGGCAAAGGTTCGCCTGCGCCCCATCCTGATGACCGTATTGTCTATGGTGTTCGGACTCGTTCCGCTGATGATGGCTCATGGTGTGGGTGCCAACGGCAGCCGCTCGCTCGCCACGGGCGTAATCGGAGGTATGATAGTAGTACGCTGGCACTGCTGTTCCTCGTACCGTCACTGTTCATCACATTTCAATATATTCAAGAACGGATTAAACGTAATTAAATGAAGAAGATCATCTTATTTACCATATCAACCTTGATGCTTACCGGCTGTGGCACATACAGCCGGTATCATCGGGCTGACATTCCGACAGAGAAGCTGTACCGGAATATCCCGGCTGGCATTGATACAACAACGCTTGCATCCATGTCATGGCGGGAGATGTTTACCGACCGTAAACTTCAGTTTTTGATTGAGACAGGACTCCGGCAGAATACCGACCTCAATGTGGCACGCCTGCGAGTGGAAGCGGCAGAAGCCGCCCTGATGACAGCCAGACTGTCGTACCTCCCTTCATTGGGAATCAGTGCGGAAGGCAGCGGAAACAAATATGACGGAGCTACGGCAAAGGCGTACAATGTGGGAGCGTCCGCAAGTTGGGAGCTTGAATTATTCGGCAAACTTACGGCAGCAAAGCGTGGTGCGGTTGCCGCATTGCAAGGAAGTCGTGACTACCGGCAGGCCGTACAGACACAGCTTGTCGCTACGATAGCGGACAGTTACTATACCCTCGCCCTGCTTGATGCGCAAAAGGTGATAAATCATCGGACTTTGGAAAACTGGCAGGCTACCGTGCGCACACTTGAAGCGTTGAAAAAGGTGGGCAAGGCGAATGATGCCGGTGTGTTGCAGGCAAGGGCAAACGTGATGCAGCTGGAATCATCGCAACTGGCTATATGCAAAAGTATCTCTGAGACAGAAAACGCCTTGTCGGCGATACTTGCCATGCCGTCGCACTCGATTGAGCGGAGCGATTTGGCAGAAGCGTCTTTCCCCGATACAATCTCTGTCGGAGTTCCTTTGCTGTTATTATCCAATCGTCCTGATGTTCGTCGGGCTGAAATGGAACTGGCTCAAGCGTTCTACGCCACCAATGTAGCCCGCTCGGCCTTCTACCCCAATATCACTCTTTCGGTACATTGGGCTGGACCAACAATGGAGGCGGGGTAATCACCAATCCCGGACAGTGGCTGTTCAATGCAATCGCTTCGCTGACACAGCCGTTATTCAACCGTGGAACAAATATCGCTAATTTGAAAATTGCTCAAACCCGTCAGGAAGAAGCCAGATTGTTATACCAACAGTCATTACTGAACGCGGGGAAAGAGGTGAATGATGCCTTAACCGCATGGCAGACGGCAAAATCGCAATTTGAAATAAACACCCATCAGGTTGAAACCTTGCGTGAAGCTGTGCGAAAGACGGAACTGTTGATGCGCCATTCCGGTACCACCTATCTGGAAATATTAACTACCCAACAGTCACTCCTTGAAGCAGAGACAAACCGGTTGCAAACCAGCTTTGACCGCATACAGAGTATTATCAAACTTTATCATGCACTGGGAGGTGGAATATAAATTAGAATCGGGTATCGAAAATACCTTTTGACATTGATTACGGAATCAGAATTGCAATGGAAGTTATTAGTGGGACATGGAAAAGTTGTATCATTTTTGAGCTAAGCGATGGGGCTAAATGTCCGAGCAAATTACACAAATTGTTTCCTGAAGCCAATGCTCGTGTTATAAATCAGCAATTAAAGAAATTGGAAATGTATGGAATCATAGAGAAGAAAATATTTGCGGAACTTCCCCCACATTCCGAATACTCGATTACTCCGATAGGTGAAACCCTTTTGCCTATCATTGAGAAACTGGAAGAGTGGGGCAATTTCTTTCGTCCCAATATGGAAAAAATATTAGGAATGTCAGCAGACAAAATGTAATTCATTCCTTTGCTTATATATTACACAGTAATAAATTGCATAAATACATGAAAACAAGATATTTCGAGAAGACATTGAAACAGGTGAACGGCAGGTGCAAAGCTCCCGTGGCAGAGAAAACTGCCGGTTGTACAGGTATGTCGGAATAACCTTATCCCAATGAATATGGAAGCAAAGCTCTGGTTCATGGTTTTGTGCGGCCTTGCAGTCCTGCTGTCGTATCTTGCCGGTTTCTGGCGACGGAAGACTGCAGCTGCTGCGTTCGCAGCAGCACGCCGCTACCGCCAAAGAGCGCGACCGTTATTGCCGTCTGGCGGTACTGGCGGGCCATCGGGAAGCCTGCCTCATGTTCTGTTTCGCCCGTTCGGACTTTTTCGAGGACCATCAGCCGCTCAAGCCGTTCAAATCGCACGGAATAAAAGTCGCTTTCTATGGGTATTACTATCCTTCACGGTACGCCGACCTGATCGACGATGAACAGCGGGCGTTCTGCTGTTCCCTCTACCAGTTCAAAGAGGGCGAAAATCACGGTATCGAGTTTTTTAAGGCGTGCATGTCCGTCTTGAATTTGGCCGATGCCCCTTACCACATCCTGTTTATGCCGTGCAGCGACGAGTTCAAGTATGCCCGGCGATTCAAACGGCTCGACTGGTACATCACAACCCACCGGCCGGACCTAAGTTCGGGCTTATATGATGTCGATGTGTTCGAGTCACGCGACAGCTTGCACGAGGCGAAAGGCGGCGAAAACCGTATCCTCGAAAGGAACTACCGTATCACGGGGAATATCGAAGGGAAACAGATTATCATCGTGGACGACGTGCTGACAAGCGGACAGAGTATGGCCGACTACAAGGAGGAGATAGAAAGGTGCGGCGGCAAGGTGGTGGCGGCCATCTTCTATGGAAAAACCGTTACCCGGCCGCCTCTGCTTCTGATAAAGGCGCACGTGTGGGGTGGCTGCATCGTGAACAAAATCAAGGAACTGACGAAATGAAAGAATGACTATTGTTGAAATTCGTTTGAACATCATCGGGAAAAAGCCTTATCCTTTTTATCAAGGGGTGGTAGAAAGGGGACTTGAACACTTGGAAACGGTTTTGGAACATTGGAAAAAGAATATATGACATGGAAATAAAACTTATTACTTCTAACAAGAAACAATTCTTGGATTTGCTGTTGTTGGCAGATGAACAAGAAAGCATGATAGACAAATATCTGGAACGAGGTGAGATGTTTGCCCTCTATGATGACGGTCTGAAGGCTATCTCTGTAGTGACGTGTGAAGGAGAGGGTATTTACGAAATAAAAACATAGCCGTTTGTCCCTCCTCCCAACGCAAAGGATACGGAAAACGGCTGGTTGATTATCTCTTTGGATACTATCAGGGCAGATGTTCCGTCATGCTTGTCGGTACGGGAGATACGCCATCTACACTCTCTTTCTACGAACATTGCGGCTTTCGTATCTCACACCGACTGAAAAATTTCTTCACGGATAATTACGATCATCCGATTTATGAGGATGGAAAGCTGCTTACCGACATGGTGTACTTGCGGAAAGATTTCTCTTAATTCATATTTTGAATGGAATCTCATTTTTCACATCATTTATTATAAGTGATTTGTGATTATTGAATTATATCTCTATTTTTGGAAACGTAATTTTAATTTTCCCGAAAAACCAAGAATAATAGGGACAAGTATTTTTAGTCATTACATTAAAACATTATAATTTAATGAAGAAAATCGTATTGACTTGTGTCCTCGTTTTTTCAGCCTGCTGTGTGACCCTGTTTGCACAAAAGGACAAAAAAGAAAAGGAAACAGTGAAAATAGAATGTTGTTGCGAGGACTGTACCTGCCGCAAGTGTAAATGCGATACGGACTGCTCGGAATGCAGAGGTTGTCGCAAGAATGAAGAATGCAGAAGTTGCGTAGATTGTGATCATGAAGGTCGTTGCTGCGATTATCATCGTCATCACAAGAAACACAGAAGAGGCGGATGTTGCGGAGGATGTTAAACAATCGCTGCCCCAAATTATAAAAAGTGAGGTTGTTCACTTCAAACCGGCACAACCTCACTTTTTATGCGCAAAGAGGCGATGTCTCCGTATGCGGTCATTCCAACCAATGGAATCTTGAACAAAGCCTCCCAAATTTTCAACTGGCAATCCGTTTCTTTCAAATGCCGTTTTATCTCTCCGGTCCTGCATGAAAATAAACAGGGCGTTCTGCCGTATGCCATCGCATTTTGTGTAGAATCGGGTGTGCTCAATCTCCAAGAGACTTTCTTAAAAACAAGTTTTATTACTTGTTTCCTTTTCTCACCCTATATCCTGTCCACAGACACCATACGCATCCTCCTCCCACGAGGAAGACAAACACGTAAGTAGCCACGCTGCCTATGAACACCCGTCCGCTGTGTACTTCCAAAGCGAAGTTCCAAAGCGACATGGGTTGTGTGGAGAGTTCGCCGGGCTGGACAAGTGCATCCGTTCCCTCGTAATATTCCACCACGCATTCCTTTCCCTTGAAATCCGCACTGTAACCCGAAACGGCAAACTTGCCGAAAGGAGGACCGGCTGTATCTTCGGCTTCTTCTCCCGTGAAGTAGTCCGTTACCCAGCCCTGCTGTCTGTCCCAAACGAACAGGCCGCTGAACGAACCGGCCAGCCAGTTCCCCTGCTTATCCTTTTGCCAGACATTCAGCCCCATGACACTGACCGGGGGAGCTTCCTCCACCTTCACGGGAACGGCATCCGGTGAAGCCAGCGAATAAAAACCTTCGGAAGTGGAGAGCAGCCAGTCACCGCACATATCGTCATAGCGCACCATGCGCAGCTTGTCGTGCCAAGGATTAGGCTGTCTAAGGAAGTGCCGGGCAGAGCGGGTGTCTTAGTCAGAGCCAACGGTATCATGACGGGTGGACGGAGACACCAGCCGTAACGGCCACCAAGAGGGTCAGTATGATAGTGGTGCGTCCCAGCTTGTCGTGCCACAGCAGGGAGAGGCGTGTCCATCGGGCTTCGCCTTCCGTGTGCCGCCCGTGGCGGTGGCGGCGGCGCATGTCCTTGGGCAGCAGCCAGTAGGCAAGCCCCGTGAGGCACAGGAGAACCAGCACAACAGCCACCGCATCCACAACCAGCTTGCCTGCCGTGCCGAACAACTCCCCGCTATGCAACATCCACACCGTGCGGAAAAGCGTCACCTTCGGCTCGTAACCGTCGGGAACTTTCACCTGTATTTTCCGAAATCCGGCGTGAGAAGACGTGGAGAGATAGAGGTACGAACGTCCGGCAACTACCAGCGTGTCGCCCCGGACGGTGATGTCCGAAAGACGTTCTCCCTCGTCCAAAGGCAGGGGGATTTCTATCCAAGCCGTTCCGTCGTGGCGGTACAGGCCGAACTGGCCGGCGGCATACAGCGTACCGTCGGGTGTTTGCACTATGCCTTTCATGCTACGGTAGTCCGCCCCTTGGGAAAGTCCTTCGTTGAAGTCCGCAAAAGCCGAGGCGGCAGTGTCCGTGCGCCATACCCCGGCTGCACCATAGGCCAGTATATGAGCCACGGAATCCTTGTCCGTATAGCGCAGCGTTCCCCTCAGCAGCCCGCCGTTCCATGCTTCGAAACGATAACCCGCAGGCAGCCACTTCCGGCTGACGTTGATGTCGGCCACCGCTTCACGATGATTCAGCACAATACCGCTCCAACAGAACATGAGCATGAAGAAGCAGAACAGCAACCCGAACCATTTATGATGTTTCCTCCAAGTTATCCGTTTCATGATTTATCTTTTATTGTCGTTTTACATCCGCAGTTTTCTTTCGTCTGTCACAAGCGAGATAAAGCCCGGTTACTGCAAACGAAACCAGAATCAACGCGATTTCCTGCACATGTCCTTGTGGATTTGCCCATAGCCCGTTCAGCAGGTGAATCCGGTCGAAGACCTCTACCGCGATCCAGAAGATAATTACGGTGGCGAAACCGAAACGCAGGCTCATGCCCCACGAAGCATAACGCAACAGCTTGGCGAACATGAACAGCGAACCGATGAAGCCCAGCATCCCGACAAGCAATGTCACCGGATGATGGTCACCAAAAAAACGCTCATCGTAGCAGAACATCAGCACCAAGTAGCACGTCCACAGCATGGTAATGACTTCCATAAAAGCGACAATGCTGGTATGGCGTGTCATGGGGCGTGCGGCGATTTCCTTCTTGTGCTTGCCGAAGAACAAGCGCTGCCACCAGTTCAGGAAATTGCAGCCGTTGGCAGTGCAGAACAGGTACAGCATCATCGTCATGGCCCAGAACCCGAATGTGGACGGAAGTATCAGGTATTCCGGCCGGCTGACAATCTCGCCCGTTACCGGGTCGAGCTGCGCCTGCGTGCCGAAACGGTTGGCATAGTACATAAACAGGAAGTCGATGGCGCCCATCCAGTAAAACATACCGCCGAACAAACCCAACAGCGTTTGTTTGACGTCGCCTTTTATGAATACACCGATAATGACCATCAGCAAACCGAACAGCCCCATTCCCATACCGGCATAGAACTGTTCCACCCCCGCCGTACCGTCTTTCAGCGCACGTGCCAGGATGTGTGTCAGCGGCATGGCAACCAATGTCACAGCGATGGAGACAAACGCTTTAAGCCAGTGCCTTTTTCTCTCTTTTGTTGCTGCCATATCCGGTTTTCTTTATTGGGAAACGGCATTCTTTTTCTTCGCACCCATATACCACAGGTAAACAGCCAGTACAAGGAACGCTGCCAGTATGATAATCATTTCCGTCTTATGCCCCATAGGGTCTACCCATATCTCGCTCAACAAATCCATACGGCCAAGGATCTCAATCGGTGTCCAGAACACGATAACGGTAGCGATTGCCATACGGATGTTGGCCCCCCACGCAGAAAGGCGCAACTGTTTGGCGAAGATAAAGAACGAGCCGATAAAGCATCCGACCCCCACCAACAGTGTCACCGGATGATTCTCGCCCAGGAATACATCATCGTAGCAGAACATCAGCAACAGGTAGGAAGTCCACAGCAACATCATCAGTTCCATGAATGTGACGATACTCGTGTGGCGCGTCATGGGGCGGGCGGCGATGTCGTTCTTCTTACCACGGAAGAGCAACCGTTGCCACCAGTTGATGAAGTTGCATCCGTTCTTTGTACTGAACAGGTACATTACCATAATCATCATCCAAAAACCGAACGAGGCGGGCAGTATGAGATATTCGGGACGGGTTACGATTTCACCCGTCACAGGGTCGAGTTCCGGCTGCGTGCCGAAACGGTTGGCAAAATACATGAAGAGAAATTCCACCCAGCCTGTCCAGAAGAGCAGACCGCCGAAGAATCCCCAGAGTGTTTGGCGCGTATCTCCTTTGGCGAATACGCCGACAATCACCATCGCCATACCTACCGCGCCCATGACAAAGGCCGAATAGTGCAGAACGGTCTCGCTCATCAGATGCTCCATGATAATCATCAGCCGTGCCCCAAAGGCATGGTAAACAATACCATGAGGAAAGAAGCGATGGCTTTCCACCAATAGCGCCGTTTGGCGGCAGGAGGTGTTACATTTGTTGTTTCAGTGGTCGTTACGTTAGTCTTTTCCATATTCCATTAATTTACGTTTGATACGTTTCTTGTAGAATACTATAATAATTGCCGCAGCAACCAGCATGGCGGCGTGCAGCGTAATTGTAAACTCCCAAGTGGGAGCATTGGGGCTGTCCCCGTACTTGTCTGCCATGACGAAGTGGGCGACCGTTATCGCCGTCAGGAAGACGATAACTGTCGGCCATTTCACCCACCGCCGGTTGCAGAAGCGCATAAAGCGCACGAATTGTCCCATCATACTTTCCGTCATTTCAATTCGTCGCAATAGTAACTGATTCTCCCGCCTTCATCACCGATTTCCACGTTGGCATCGTACCAACTGATAATCTGTATCTTGAAGTACCTCTCTCCGTCGGCGGTACGCACCACATACGTGTGGAACGAAGGGGTGTATGTGGGGGGAGGCCCGGAGAAGCTCATGGCCTGCGACAGCAGCGGGTTGGCATTGGTCTCGGTCGTGGCAGGACCGTTGTTGGGGTCGAACCACGGGTTGGCATCGAAGTCCAGATTGTTTTCCACAAGGTAATGGTTCCAGTCGTTCTGCGACATGGTGACGCGCACGTCGTCCGTGTCAACGACCCATTCCAAGTCGGAAGGCAGTTGTGAAACGCTCGTCCAGTCATCGTAACCGCCATAGCCCAAGTCGGCGGCACCGCCCTGACCGATGCCGCTCGTACCCGAATTGGTACGCATGGTATAGCCGCAGAAAGCCAGATCCCAGTCCGTGCGGTTGATTTGTTCGCCTTCCTTGATGTCCTTGTTCACGGTGTAAGTGTTGAATGACTCTCCCGTGCGGAGGTTGAAGTATATCCAGTCGTTCGTCACCCCTGTGGAATAGCCCGACTTGCGGGGCAGCGTCTTGCCCGTAAAGGGCTGTATGTCGTCATAGTCCACGCAGGAGAACATCGTGAGACAGCCCAGCAGGAGGCTTACCGTTTTGAATAATCCCATACGTTTCATTGTCGTATATTTAATCATTTCTTTTTCCTTAAAGAGTTAATCACATCGTCCAGCATAAATTCCAACTGCACCCATCCGCGTGTTCCCGGCGTGGCGGGCACGTTGAACATCGTGATGCCCGAACCGAGGGTTTTCGGCACGTAGTTGAAGATGTTGTCCACACCGAGCGTCAGTTTTACCTTATTGTAGAAGGTCTGCGACACCGACAGGTTGCACAGCACGTATTGCGGCAGGTCGCAACGGAAGTAGGCGTCATAGCTCTTGTTGTCCTCTTCCACGAACACGCGGTCCTGCACGTCGAACTTCTTGCGTCCCATGTACGAGGCGCTGAACACGGCGTTCAACCGGTAGTTCTTCTTCGTGAACTTGTAGTCCAGACTGGCCGTGGCGGCATGGGGAGAGGTGGTGTTCACCTGTATGCCCTCGTTCTTGCTCACGTTCACGAAGCTGTACGTCCCGTTCAGCGTCAGGCAGTCCAGCACGTGCCAGCGCAGCAAGGCTTCCAGCCCCAGAAGGCGTTGCTTGCTCAAATTGGTGTACTCGAAGTTGTACTGCATGTCGTAGATGCGCCATACGCCCTCGATTTTATCACGGAAATAGTTGCCGTAGGCCGTACCGGACAGGAACAGGCGGTCGTTGCTGTACTCGGCTCCCAGCGAGAAATAATTGTTCTTTTCCGGTTGCATGTTCTCGTTTCCGCGGATCATGAACATGCCCAAATGGTCCCAGTTGAAGAAGAGTTCCTTGATACTCGGAGAACGGTATCCCATCGAATAGTTGGCGCGGATGCTCCACCGTTCGTTGGGCGAATACTTGGCGGCAATCTTGGGCATCCCCATGAAACCGAACGCCTTCGAGAAGTTGGTACGCAGTCCGGCAGATACCATCCACTTGGGGTTGATGGTCCACTCGTCCTGCAAGAAATACTCCGTTTCTTTCAAGGCGCGGGTTTTCAGATCGTGGTTGGCATTGCCGGAGAAACGGTCGGAGGTCAGTTCGTCCGACGTATGTTCCACACCGAAGATCAGGCTGTGCCCGTCGAAGTAGTTGCTCGTGATGGTCAGGCGCGGCTGCCAGATGCTACTCTCGTAGTCCTTGTTGCGCGTGTCGATGCGCTCGTGCCGCTTGAAGCGGTCGTAAAAGTCGGCATGAAGGCTACCCGTAACGCTGAACCAGTCCTTCACGTGGTAGGTCAGCTTGGCTCCCGCCGTCCAGTCACGCGCCTGGCTGAAAGTCATGTCCTGTATCAGGTCATACGTGTTCATGAAGAAGGTGCTCCCGTAAACCAAGACCGAGAGGTCATCGGTCGGGTCGTAATACAGTTTTTGGGAAACCGTGATATGCTCCTTGCCCTCGATGCCCATCGGCGGACGTGAGGACGAGTTGACCACGGTGATGTCGTGCGGAAGGAAGGGATTGGCCTCCTGCGTGTAGACCTTCTTGTCATTCTCCGCCTGATACATGTAGAACGCATCCGAGGAACTGTACCATGCGTCGGTCTGCGAGGTTACTTTCCCCGCCTTGAATCCGGCAGATACCCAGCCTTGCAGGTTGGGGCGGTCGGCATTCTTCTCGAACATATACAAAAAATCCTTCGGTTGCGGATTCTTGTAATTGCGCTCGTTCATCTGTCCGTAGCGCACACCTGCGTCGATGGAAAGCGGTTTGGTCGTTTTCTTCGTGATAAGGTTGATTACCGCACCGGCGGCACGCGAGCCGTACAGCGTACTGCTGGCTCCTTTTACAATCTCGATACGGTCGATGGCGTGCAGGTTGAAACGCTCGTAGTCGAGATTCCCGGCCATGTCGCCCGTCATGCGCTCGCCGTCCATCAGGAACAGCACGTGGCGGGCGTCGAGCCCCTGCATGGAGATTTCGTTTCCGAAGCCCACCTTCTGGATATTCAGACCGGGAGTTTCCTGCTGCAATGCCTGTTGCAGGTTGCTGTATCCGGCTTCGACCAACTGCTTGCCGCCCAAGACTTGCGTCGTAACGGGCGACATCTTGATGGGTCGCGCTGTACGCGAACCGGTGACGACTACCTCGTTCAGTCCCAAATGATCCTCTTCCAGATAGACGGTCTTCTCGGTTTCGGTCGCTTCTATCTTTCCTGTTGCCGGAACAAAACCGACATAGGATATTTTGTAATAATACGTTTTCTTGGAGGGGATTTTCAGTTCCGCCAGCCCGTCCACATTCGTGACGCTCCCCTGCAGGTTTTGCAACGCTTCGTTATCGGCATAGACCACAGTGGCCGCGATGACCGGCTGTTCCGTCCCTTTCTCCAGAACTTTGAGCTTTACTTTACGTTGTGCCTGGGCATTCATACATGCCAGTAAGACACAAAATAAGATGGCTGTTATTCTTTTCATCTGTCTATCATCAAAACATGTTATTCTACACAAAAAAGAGGGAAAGCCGTGTGTCTTACGGTCTTTCCTTCTTTCCTGCAATCGAAAGGTCAAGCCTTGCCCTGTTCTTTCTTGGCTTCTTCCAAGTCTTTTTCGTACTGGGCAAATTCTTCTTCAAAGCGGTCGATACGGCTCTTGTCGATTTCTTGCAGGAAGGTTTCGGTGCGCACGTTCATCATGTTGTAGTCCACGATGAACTCCACTTGCTTGGTGTCCACGTTCAGGAAACCATCTACACGGGCGCCGCTCCCTTCCTGGTTGTCCGCAGCGTCATCGCCGCTCGTGGTGACATTTCCGTCCGTTCCCACGAACTTCACCCAACCGCTGCCGGGGTATTCATCCTTTTCCCAACTGTTGAGTTGCATAAACTTCGTTGCACAGCGGAAGGTGATGGCGAAGGGCATGGCGCCCACGGTGAAGTCGCTCAGGTCGAGCACCATCGTGCCGTCTTCCCGCCAAGAAAAGTTGAATTTGGTGGGGCAACCGCTTTCCAACAGCGTCTTGTCCACACCGCTCATTGTAGCACGGGTTGAGAGCACGAGGTCTCCTACAAGGATTTCCTTCGCCTTATCAATATATTCCTGTGCAGGTGGCTCATTGGTAAGTGAATCGTCACTTTCACACGAACTTAATCCGATTACTGTTGCCATAAGAAGGCTGAATAAAAAGTATAACTTTTTCATTTTGCTTATATAATTTACTTGTTTTGTAATCCATAATTGTTTCCTGTTCATTACCCTTGCCTGCGTGTATTCCGCAAAGGGTATGTAAAGTCATGGTTTTTACATGATTAAAGGCAGGCTTTTTCCGATGGCAAAGTCTGTCTTTGATGTGTACCGCATGTAGGCTTCAGAAGCGGTTCAGGCGGTTTGGATAATTTTGTTTCCTCGCCGTCGGTTGCATACCGGAAGTGTTTTTAGCGGCATAGCAGCCTTGCTGACAGGATAATGGTGTCTTCCCCATTGGGTGAGGTGAATATATTGTGATAATTTTTTCTTAGTAACACACAAAAAAAGAGCTAAGAGAAAGCCGTTTGACAGCTTTCTCCTTACTCTTTCTGAATTTAATTTCGTTGCTTGACAAAATAATGACGAATTATTTTGTTCCAACAAAGTGTACGGATGCAGGGAAATCTGCACCTAAGAACTTACCGGATACTGCCAGAGTAAACTCGATAGTGTTGCCTGTAACTTTGGCATCAGTCAAAGAATCTAACTTCAATGTTACTAAATCCATGCCTAAAATGGTCAAAGTTCCTGCTTTATCACCTTTGAAAGCTGTAATTTCACCGGTTTCTTCATCTACTTCTACTTCCAACTCGATAGTGATATTCCCCGGCATACTTCCGATCTGCGGAAAATCGCAACTCAAAATACCATTTTCAAGAGTATAAGATGCAGCACGTGGCTCATAATCTTCTCCTCTCATTTTGATTTGATCCATTGTACCGTTATAAGTACCTTCGTAATCGCTGATTGCCAATACGGTACTTACACCATCTACATCCATCACTGTGGCAGCGTCAGCAGACTGTGCCATTCCGAAACTTGCTGCAACAAGGGCAGCTCCTAAGAAAAATTTTCGCATCGTTTTTATAATTAAAGTTTAATAAAAAATAATTACACTTTATTTTTGTTTGTTCAATAAAGTCCTCCAACGGCATCCTTTGTTTTTATCATACGATAAAGAAGAAGTATAACCTAACCTTCTGACCGTATCGTCTGGGTCAATGTCTGTATAATTTGCTTTCAGGAATGCTTGGGTTGATTCTCTATAGAAAGTGTTCTCTGAACAAGCGAAATAAGTACCGGCATATCCATCTTCACTATAGAAAATGGTCAGTTCCGGATAAACCAGATTAAAGTCTTTATTCAAATCACCTATACTGAGTTCTGCTACCATCTTGACATTCGACATGTCAAATGTTTCCAATGCGTCCAAGCATTCAATATCAATTCTGTAGGCTTTCAATTCATTTTTTTCGGGCAATTTGATTTCTTTCAGTATAGGACATCCCAGAACCATCAGACTACTGCCATACGTACCATTGCCTTCCGTTTCTTTATCTCCTTGACCCCAAATAGTGGAATAACTCAAATCTAACTTCTGCAATGCCGGGTTATTTTGGACCCAAGCACTTCGCAAATCTGTAGCATTGGATAAGTCGATATCTTCCACTTCTATATTTTGCAGGATGACTTGGGTTATGAATTTCCCTACTTTTATATTGGGCATAGAAGCTATACTTTCTTCTCCGGCAGAATAAAGGCTGATTTTAGCACCTTCCCAATAAGGATTCTCCACCAGAAACTGAATACCCTCAAAGTTGGTAACATTATCAGCAGGAGCAACAAGCAGTTCCTTTGTTTTCTGGTCGAGTCCCAAATGTTTGCTAAGGTCTATTTGGTCGCCGTTAAACAGATCGGCAAAATTTGTCTGCAAATAAGTGAGCAGGTTTGCGTCGGGCACGTCGCGCAGGGTGGTATAAGTTTGCAGATTGCCGTCGACATCAGTCATCTTCATATCAATGGTGCCGGCGGTGATGGCTTCCTTGTTTTGGCGGTAGAAACGCACGAGATCTTCGATATTCTCTTTAGCGGTTTCCGGAAGGTAAAGTTTGGTAATTTCGTGCAGGTTAGTCACAGTTTCATCACCGTTTTCTTCCACTACGACACTCACAAGATTATCATAGTCGTAGATTTCATTACCCGTCAGGTCTATTCCGGTGATTTGTTCCGGCAATTTGGCAAAGTCGAACGCCGGGCCGTAACCATTGTCCGACAGATCCACATCAGTCAAGTTAGGGAACATGGAAAGTTCTGCCAGTGCGTCTGTGGAAATCTGCGTTCCGGAGAGGTCAAGCGTCGTCGTATTGTTAGCCAAATCATCAAGCAACAGATTGCCGTCCTCGTTGAATGTGTAGCCTCTTTGAACAAGAATGGTTTTCAATTCGGTATTCTGCACGGCACCCGTGCTGTATGAGAGGGTGTTGTCGTCATCGCTGCACGATGCCCCTATCAGCAGCATTGCGAATGCCATCAAACCGACATGCAAATTGTTTCTTTTCATCTTTCTGTGATTTTATTATTTCGTTATTATTATTTCGGGGTGCAAAATTATAACGAGTTTACTCAGAGCACAATACCTAAAAATTGGTATATAATTAGAAGCAAATCACCACTCATTAACTAAAAAAATATAAACTTCGCTCCTGCTTTATAATTGTTTGTTAAAACGGTACTTGAAGGAGAGCATGAACCAACTACCTATCTGCTGCGTGTGTCTCTCCGACAATCCGGAGGAAGAGACGCTGCGGGTAAAGTTCTTTTTCTGGCTAAGGATGTCCGCCAGTAGAATGACAGTTCCGCCTTCTTCTGTTTGAGGAAACGCCAAGAAAGGGAGGCGTTCCACACTACCTGGTCATCTTCGCCGGGGGTGATGTTCGTCCCGTTGCGGAAAGAATAATCGACATCGCTCCGCAACTGAATGCCGCCGGGCAGGTCGGCGTAGGCGTTCACCCCCAAGCGGTAGTCGCGGGTGTAATCGCCGGTTTCGCGCAAAAGGTTGGTGGAGTGGCGGAAACGCCAGTCACCCGTCAGGTCGAAACCTCCCCATTGGGCTGGTAGCCAAAACGCAGGTTGGCATTCAGTGTCGTGTTGTGGGTCGTACTGCGCTCCGGCATCTCCTGCTGTCCCTCGTTGATAAGGCTTACGTTCTGGCTGAACGAAGCGCCGGTACGTGCGGTAACGGAAAATCGGCGTTTGATGCGCTTCTGGTATCGCACGGTGGCTCTTGCGTTCCAATTCCCGTTCACATTCACGGGATAGCTTTCTATACCGCCTGTTTGGGTATTGTACGTCACAGCCCGTGTCACACTGTTCACCGTGTTCGCCCAAGTCATGTCTCCGTTCAAACCTATCTTCGTGTCTCGTGCTTCTAAGCGCACCCTTTGGTTGTACGAAGGGCGCAGGCTGGGATTTCCCCGTGTAATGTTCAGCGGATCGCTGTTGTCGGTCAGTGTCAGCAGTTCGGTCAGTCCCGGCTGTTTCGTGTCTCCCTCGTAACTTAGTTGCACCCGTGTTTTCTTTTTGTGCCACAAGACGGTAACAGCCGGGTAGTAGTTCACGGAGGTTCTCAGCGTGTCGGCTTGCATCCGCCCGGTCTTCTGGTCGAGACTCTGCCGTTCGGGAACGACGGACAGGCCAGCGTTGATTTCCCAAGTTCTGTCCGTATAGTTAAGGTGGAGGGCCACTTCATGCGCTGTCGTGTGGCTTCGGCTTCTGTTGCTCAGGCCTGTCGGTATAGGCTGCCTCGTAGCCTTCCGGCAGGGTGTACAAGGTTCATCGTCCGTACCGTCGAAAAAGCGGGACAGGTCGTAGGTATTGCGGTCGTTGTTTTGGTTTTCCCGTCTGAATTTATACGAAAGTTGTGCCCGCAGGCTCTTGTGTAGTGGCTGTGTCAGTATCAGTCCCAAGCTGAATTTGCGGTTTCTGTTTGGGCTGTCATAATATTGATTACGGTAGAGGACGGAATCGTTACCCCACTCATCCTGCAATTGGTAATAGGTGGTGGAGGACACGGAAAACGCCTCGTTCTTTCCTCTCCCCTCCGAGTATTGCATGGTTAGCCCCAAACTGCTGCCTTTCTCGTTCAGCCGTCGGGTGAGGTCGGCGTTCAGGAAATACTGCCGGTTGGCGCTTGTTGAACGGGAGTTCATGCGGATGCCATTCACCCGGATATCGTTTTCCGTTTGGCCGTTTTCTTCCCCATTGAACGGTGCTGTGATATCCAATTCTGGATTTTCATTGTAGGTCGCCTGCCGGCTGTCACTCCCGTTTGTCCCTTTCATCGCACTAAAGCTGCCTGAAAGGTTCAGCAAGGTCATCTTATCGATATTCCATTTCATGCTTAGCATGGTGCTTGCCATGCGGTTGGTGTTGTGGCGGTCGCTGGTCGCATAGCGGTAGCGGTTCCCCGTTTTCAGGTATTGCTCGTAGTAAGATGTCCCCTCGTTCCCATTGATAGCATTGCTGTACATGACATTCCCGTTAAGGTGTATCTTCTTTCCGAACTTTTTCAGGAAGTTCACCGCTACATTGTCTTGGCGGTTGTCTTTGTTTGCGGATGTCATGTTGCGGTTGCCGCTTTTGGCGATTACCGACAGGTTTTCCCCGCCGGTTTTGAAGAAATTGCTGATTAGTTCCGCTTCTTTTTTCTTGTTGTTACCCTTGCCTGCGGCTACGGAAGTCATCAGTGTACCGTTGAACTCCTTCTTGGTTTGCAGGTCGAGCACATAGTTTTCTTCCCCTGTTTTTATCCCCATGAATTTCTCCATTTCGCTACGCTTGTCATACACTTTTATCCTGCTTACCAAATCGGCGGGCAGATTTTCCAAAGCCAGCGCATGGTTTCCTGCAAAGAACGCTTCCCCGTTAACATTGATTTCCGCAATGGGAAGCCCATTATAAACCAAGGTTTTGTTTTGCCTGTCATATTCCAAGCCCGGTATCTTTTTTACCAGCTCTTCCAAGTTCGAGCCTTCGGGAATCCGGTAGGCATCGGCATTGATGACGGTAGTGTCGCCCACCAGTTCCACCTCCTTTATGGGAGCCGTGACCACCACTTCGGACAGTTCAAGACCTTCTGTCAAGACAATGTTTCCGACATGGATTTTCGTCTTGCCTGTATTTAATGCACGAAACTCCGGCTTCATACCTATATAAGAAACTTTCAGCAGGTAAGGCGATTCTTTCTTTGCATGGAAGCTAAGACGGAAATTCCCGCCGGCATCACTCATCACCCCTTTTACAAGGTGGAATCCCCGGCTTCGAGTACCAAGATATTGGTATAGGGCAACACCTCTTGTCCTTCTCCATTGTTGGAAACGACAAGGGTCTTTCCGGTCACATCCACCCTCTGTTGGGCAAATAGAGTTATCGGAAACAGGAACATAAGTATCAGTCCGAGAACAGATATACGCACAATTACCCGTTATTTTTTTATAGTTTTTAAAAGAAATGAAAAACGGGTACAAAATTACAAGCTTTTACCAGCCGTGCCAATACCAAACAATCGGTATATATAATAACTCATTACTTTAACCTTCAACATATAAAAAATGGTCGGAACGATACAGAGTACAAGAAAACCTGCCGTACAACCGGGTCTTTTCCAGAGCATGGCGTCATGTATGAACCGGACATTTGTCGTGCAAATGAAAGCCTTCCAAAGAAACAAACCCCAGTCCACAATAAAAACAAATCCGGCAACCGTTCTTTTATAGAACCGGCTGCCGGACGAGCCAAATTGCGGAAACTGTTACCGTTTCCCTTCCAGAATCAGAATCGGCCGACCCGCAAAGCATTCACGAAAGCGCTGGCCTCTTCTCCCGTATAATGGAGTACGGAAGATGCCGGTTCGTAAGCGTAAGGAACATACTTCAGCAACTGGACGGCAGCGAAGTTACCGTCCTGCGAAACCATGTAGTCCATCCGCACACCGCCGTCCTTCTTCGGCAGTACCTCTGCCTTGCCGTCAAAAGTCTTCTCCTCCAGCAACCGCCCCAATACAGAGAGGTCGCCCGCATCGAAGAAACAAGAACCTTTTTTCACCAAACTGCCGGTCGGAACGTATATCAGACTCCTTTTTCTTATCATCAGGCGAATACCTCCGGCCACCAGAAAGGCGATTCCGCCGACCAGCAGGACAGGACCTGACGCGGAAGAGGAATCTTCCACTTTCGACGAGAAAAACAGAAGGCACAGTCCCACCGCACAAAAAAGGAGGGAAAGAATAAGAGCCGAAATATTGGTAATCTTCTTTATATCGGGATGCGCTGCGGAAAACAGGGTTTCGGCAGCAGAAATGTTTTGATTCATACGGATTGAAAATTTTATTTTTGCTGATTGTTCAATAATAAGATATACTCACGACGAACAGCCACACCCCGCTTTTCAGCCAAGTGTAACCGTCAGTATAAACGATAAAAAAACAAACCGCTAAATCAGAATCCGTCTCATCCCGAAGATATAATGCTCGCAGGCATTATCCCAGTTCGGGCTACGGGAAGAGTCATGCACGAGGGTACAACAATAGGTCAGGTTGTTCATGCGGCAAATGAGATACCGCTGTAAAATTCGGAGAAAATGGGCCGTTTCCACAGATATGTACCGAAGATGCATCCCCTTTACCGATGCGCCGGCACGGCAAGCCACATCGGGGATTTCCCCGATTATGCCTGTTATGTCGCTGTCCTTTTTTTGCCGGATAGAGTCTCTGTCATGGAATTGCTGAAAAGAGGCGTTGTCCGTATTTCGGACACAACATTCCTGCGCAGCCGCCACACCGGCCGCCGGAACATGCAGCGCCCCGGAATTGCATACCAAGGCCAGCAGCACCAACGATAGAACAGCAACGAATCCTTTCATACCTTAATTTTGCCTTGCAAAGGTAAGCATAAAGGCATTTTTTTACCATTCCCGTGAAATGATTAACAAAAATAAACGGAATCATCTGTGTTTTCCACCCGCAGGACTTAATGCGGGGGCCTCTCTGGATTCGGCCAGTGCCGCCACGCACTCTTCGCGTATGGACTTGATGTAATCCAGTACCATTAACGGATCGACACTTTTTCCATCGAGCTTGCAGGAAATATGCAGGTGTTCGCTGGTGCTGCGTCCTGTAGAACCGGTAATACCGACGACATCCCTCGGCCCGATAGCAGCCCCTTTCCGGGTAAGGATACGCGACAGGTGGCAATAGCTGACCGTGTAGTCTCCATGCCGTAAGGTCACATACTTGCCGGAGGATTTGTCCTGCCCGACTTTCACTACCACTCCCGCCATCATGGCCATCACCTCGTCGCCCCGTGCGTGGAGGTCGATTCCGTTGTGAAACTTCTTTTTTCCGGTAAAAGGATCTTTCCGATACCCATAAAGCGAGTTGATTTTCATCCGGTGCAGCGGATAGCTTACGCTAAGGTAACGCTCTATCCATACGTGTTTGCAGGTGTCGGCGGGCAATGCCGGGGCGGCGTCTCCTGCCGACGGTAAGGAGTCTTGGACGGAAAGCATGTTTCCGGGCAAGGTCGCCACATTATCCCTACCGGCAGAAACGACTTCAACCCTGTATCGGGACGGCACGGTCGAGACCGTATTGAATTGTGCTTGAACGGGGCCTGCGATACTTGCAGCACCCGCCATCAAAACCAGTAGTTTCTTTCTCATGCGGCAAATATAACCAGCCCTGCCCAAGATGTCCCGTTTCCACGGCCTTTTTCGACCAAAGTACAACAAAAAAAGCATTCAGAGTATGAATTTATGCGCAAAATCATACTCTGAACATAAAAATAAACTCTCTTAATACACTAATATTATTCTATTATATACAAGGGAATGAAAAGAATCTATCTTTGCAAAGTGTAATTCAAAATACAAAATTAAATATGAATGTAGTACGATTTGAACTAATTGAATTGCCCTATCCGACACTGGCCCGATTCGGGCTTACACAGGAGATGATCGAGGACTTGCCGATGCGTGTCCTCGATGAGATTTGCGACGGCAGACACTCTCCCGTGCTTCCGGTCCGTGTCCGTGACGAGAAGGGAGAACTAATCGAAAGCCGCAGCCGCTTCGCCCTTGTCCGTAGAGATGACGGTCTGTCGGACGTGGTATTTTATCCCGTCCTGGAATCCTCGCCACTGGAACGCTACGACGAGGCGCAACAGAAACAACTGCTCGCAGGCAAGGCGATTCTTGCCGATGTGGAGACGGCAGACGGACGGCACAGCAAGGCATTCGTGCAGATAGACGAGGAAACGAAGCAGGTGATGTATATCCCCACGCCGATTATCGGGCGCAACCTGCAAGTGCTGGCCGACATAATGCACCTCGGTACAATGGAGGTAAACAGTATGCAGAACGGCGAACCGCTGACACTGGTCGTGGACGATGAACCGTCACGGTGGGCATCGACCTGCATGACAAGACCGGCATCCGCTTCTGTTCGGGCGACAGCCAGAAATGGAAAGAACAGCCCAAACGCGAGTGGGACAAGTACACTTTCGGCGTGTACGGCTGCTGGGTGATGGACGATGACGGCAACCTCGACTATGTTCCCGAAGAGGAATATACCGAAGAACTGTGGAACGAACAGAAGAAAAGCGCCGAGCGTAACCGTGCGGCGGGAGTTCACAAATAATATCTTAACATCCAGCGAATATGGCAGAACACCAATATTATTCCGAAGAGGTACTTATCGAGAAGATGGAGCGCGGCGAATACGGCTGGCTCGACTATGTGAATCATTTCTCGCCCGAATGGCAGGAGGAATATGCCCGCTATTGCAAGGAGCACAGCCTTATGGCGGGCAACGAATCCGCCGCCGAGTTCGTCCACTACAAGGACGAGCAACTGGAGGCGGCGATGGAGAACGGAGATGCATAACGGAAACCCTTTTTAACAACGGATTATGGCGATACGAAAGAATACCAACCCCCGAATGATGGACCTGCAACCCGAAATGCAGGACATATTGAGGCGTAACGGTATGCAGGCCCACGTGGTCAGCGACGGCACGGGCTACCGGCTCGTGGTGCAGGGCCACGATTCGCCGCTGCTGACCTACGACCTTACCGAGCGTCAGATGTTGGCCCTGACGGACTGGGGAACAAACTCGGCCAACAAGAAAGCCTACAACGTGTTCACGAGCATTGTAGGGAAAGACTTTTATATGCCCAAGAACTTCGTCCATGCCCGCAATGCCAACGGTCGTGTCGCTATGGGGCTGCACGGCTACCGTATCGGTATCGGCGAATACGGGCATGTGGGACGGTTGGGTATGCCGCCCCCGTTTCTCGGCTGGACGCCACGCCACCAGTGGGGCTTCCATCTGCGGCGGGTCGGCGGCCAACTGTTCTATCCGGGACCGCCCGTTGTCCCTGAACGGTGGGACGGACGCATGAAGCCGGGCGAATTGCAGTCGGGCGGCTACGGCTTCTATTACAAATACAAGGCCGGACAACCGGTGCAACCGGCACAACAGGCCGACGTCCTGCAAAACCTGCAGACGGTCATCACGCCGCTGGTCAGCCGTCCGCGCAGCACGGAACCGGCCCGTACCTACAAGGAACTGATAAGCTCTCCTGTCTATTTTTCCAACGAGAATGGCAGGAATGTCTTGCCTCCCACGGCTTATCGTCGATAAGGAGGCACGGACACTGACCGTACAGTCCGAAAAGGTGACCGCCGATCTGGTCTATGACCTGACGGAAGAAGAAACGGCCGTCCTGACCTCCAACTCCATCGAGGAACAACCGGTCGAGAAGCGGCTGGAAGTCCTGAACGGGGTTATCGGGGCGGATTTTGCCGACAAGGTAACGATGGCGGACCTCGACAGCAAACAACGTATCGCCCTTGGTCTGCACCCCGAAGTACAGGAGGAACTGACGCAGCGTCAGCAACAGGAGCAGGAAATCCTCTCCCCACTGGAAAACCAGCTCCGGCAGGAGATGCCGTATGGTGCGGCTGCTTCCGTCGATGGACGGGATATTTCCGTCCTTGACGAGCGCAAGGGCTGGTACCGAGAAGAACGGCACGGCAGGGAGGTCGAGGTCGGCGAGATAGCCGTACACCCGTCCCCCATAGAGGGCAAGTACAAGATGACGGCCGTCATCGACGGGCAGGTCATCAGCACGAGATCAGCCAGAAGGATTACGACAAATTCCTTGCGGTCGATGACTACCACCGCATGAAAATCTTTTCGAAAATATTCAGCGAGGTGGACATGAAGATGCGGCCGGAAGCACAGCGCGGTCTCGGCGTGAAGATTTTCGCCGCCCTTGCGGCAGGAACGGTCGTCACGGCGGGTGTCGTCCACGGCCTGCGGCATCATCATCACGGTCCGGAGTTCTACGGTGAGCGTTTCGGAGGCGAGCCGCGTCCGTATTTCAAGCCCGGTGTCGATACGCCGAGGGACGTGGCTATACGCAATTTCGAGGCACAGATGAATCAGGATATTAACGATATGAGAAGAGGGAGATAAAGACAATTATGAGAGAAGGAGACCTTACCTACGACGACTTCCTGCAAAGGCTGAACATTCAGGACGTGCTGATTGACGCGGGCTACCACCTGAACCGGCGCGACGGCCTGCGCTATCCCTCGTATGTCCGTCTGGACAGCGAGGGACGGCGTATCCGTGGCGACAAGTTCATCGTGACGCAACAGGGAAAGTGCTGCTTCCAAGCACAGCAGCAGAAAGTCTATAACATCATCTCGTTCATCAAGGCGCACCCGCAGTTTTTCGCTGAATACCGTGCGGGCATGTCTCCCGACCGACTGGTGAACCTCGTGTGCAACCGGCTGCTGAACCATCCCATCGAGGACCGGACAACGCGGATTATACAGCCCAAGCGGGACATCCGCCCGTTCGACATCGCGAACTACGACCTGTACAAGTTCAACCCGCAGGACCGGGAGACACAGAAGAAGTTCTATCCTTATTTCAAGAGCCGGGGTATCGACCTCTACACCCAGTACGCCTTCCACCGCCACTTCTGTCTGGCGACGAAACACCGTGAGGACGGTGCGGCATACACCAATCTCGCTTTTCCGCTGACCTTGCCCAAAGGCGACGGCACGGTCGTGGGCTTCGAGGAACGGGGACGTGCAAGAATGGACGGAAGCGGCAGCTACAAAGGCAAGGCCGAGGGCAGCAATTCGAGCGAGGGGCTGTGGATTGCCAGCCCTGCCCAAACCCCACTTGCGGAAGCTAAGCGTATCTATTGGTTCGAGAGTGCCTACGACGCGATGGCTTATTACCAGCTTAACCAGAAATGGGACAAGGAACTGCGAAAGGGAGTGTTCGTTTCTACCGGCGGGGCACCGAGCCAACAGCAGTTCAAAGCCATGATAAAGGCCACTCCACGCGCTTACCACCATCTCTGCTTCGACCAGGACCGTGCCGGACAGATCTTCGCCATCAACTTCGCGCTCACCCAGGCGGGCAAGACATTCACCAGCAACGTGACGAAAGACGACAAACTGCTGGTCCGTATCAGTGGCGAGGAGAACCAGAACTACGAAATAAAACTCGAACCCTTCGACTTTCACAGGATAATCGGCACGCTTTTACGTCCCAAAGAAATCTATCGGGAAGATGGTACGCTCGACTATCGGACAATCGGCGACGGATATTTGCAGGAGATGAGCATGGTGTGCCAAGACGAGTACGAGATAGCCCTTGCCGAGGGTTCGGCCAGTGAGGAAACACTGGAGGGCATGAGACAAAATATCATGGCCATAGAGGATGCGATCCGTAATCTTCCCGCTCCCGGCGAGGACAGCACCGACCTTATTGTGTACGAGCCCGCTGAAAAAGGCTATAAGGACTGGAACGAACAGCTCTTGGCAAAGATCAGGCTGCAAGAATCAGTCACGAAGAGCCGGCCAGAAGAGAAGAACCCGAACAGGAACGGCAAGCACGTTTCCACCGATGACAACGCAGTACCCCCTACATGAAACAACAAAAGAAAAGAGAAGACAATGAATGACAAGAAATTGACACATAATGATTTTTTGCAAAGACTCGATATCCGGGATGTACTGCTTGATGCCGGGTATCGCCAGAACCGACGCTTCGGACTACGCCTCTCCTCGTTTATCCGCACGGACAGTGAGGAAAAGCGTATCCGGGGTGACAAGTTCGTCATAACGCAACAGGGAAAATGCTGTTGCCAACCACCCCGGCAGAAGGAATACAACGTCGTTTCGTTCATCAAGGAGCACCCGGCGTTATTCGCGGAATATTATGAGGGAATAGACCTGAACCGGCTGGTAAACCTCGTGTGCAGCCGCCTGCTGAACATCCCCTTCGAAGAATACGAGGTGCAAACCGTACCGGTCAAGCAAGACCTACGACCATTCGATATAACAGACTACGACCTGCACAGATTCAACCCTCAAGACCATGAGATGCAGGAGATATTCTATCCCTATTTCAAGAACCGGGGTATCGACCTCAGCACGCAGAATGCTTTCCACCGTCATTTCTGCCTGGCAACAAAACACGGCGCAGACGGTGCGGCATACACCTGTCTCGCTTTTCCACTGACCTTGCCCAAAGAGGGCGGTACGGTCGTGGGTTTCGAGGAACGGGAACGTATGAGAATGGACGGATGCGATAGCTATAAAGGCAAGAGCGAGGAAAGCAATGAGAGCGAAGGGTTGTGGATTGCAAGTCCTGCCGGAACACCTCTTGCCGAGGCCAAACATATCTACTGGTTCGGGAGTACCTATGACGCGATGGCCTATTACCAACTCCATCAGGCGAAGAACAAGGATTTGAGAAAGGCGGTCTTTATCTCAACGGGCGGCAAGCCTATCGGGAAACAGATGAGAGAGATACTTGATCTTACCATCTGCCCGGCAACATATCTGTTTCGATAATACCGGAAAGGGTCGAATCTCACATGGGATTTGCAAAAGGAGATATGCCGCTCAGTACGTTTTGCCATAGAGGAAACGCCGGAGAGGAAACCCTATCTCGATTCCATACCGGACGGCGGGGATTTGACAGACGGAGAATTTTACCTATTGCCCAAGGGTGGTTTGCAAGAAATCTGCATACGGTTCGACGCCGAATCGGAAGAAGCGGAGTCGATGCGTTCGAGCGGGTTGTGTGCCCCGGAAGACGTGCAGGACCAGATAGATACCACGAACAAGTGCTACCGGGAATATCGAGAGAAACTACGGGAGTTCCTTGGTATTGACAGGGAGCATGATGTCTCCATTACCTGGGAAAGTCCGGATTATCGCCATACGAGCTGGAACGAACAGCTTTTGGCTGAACAGAAACGTGAAGAGACTGTCGGGCAGGAGTCGGAAAAAGAAGAAAACGCCGGGCAGGAACGACAGATACACTTTCGCCGATGACCATGCCATATACCATACAAGATGTCCGGAACATTATCCTGCGCCCGCACGCCGGGCAATTCGTCATCGACGAACTGCCATTGATATTCATGTGCATGGCGGGACTGGTGTACGGCGGCATGGAAGGTATGCCGCTTGGCGGTATGGCGACGGTCATTGCCTTGTTTCTGTTCCTCGTGCTGCTGTATCGTTTCATTTGCCTGCGCCGGATATGTTACCGGGTCGGCAACGAACAGCTTGTCTGCGAGCGGGGACTTTTCTGCCGCAGGGTGGACTACATGGAACTGTACCGTATCGTGGACTTTCAGGAACACCAGAGCCTCCTGCAACAGCTTTGCGGTCTGAAAACGGTCGTTATCCTTTCGACGGACCGGAACAGCCCGAAGCTCGACCTTATCGGTATCCGGCGCGGAAACGACATCGTGGCGATTATCCGTGAACGTGTGGAAATCAATAAACGAAAAAAGGGAATCTATGAGATTACGAATCATTAGCATATGGGTGGTCTTTGTGCTTGCCGGTCTGCTTCCGCAATTGGCCAAGGCGCAGGTTGCCGCTTCGAACCCGTTGGAATGGGCAGCCTTGGCCGAGGGAAACGAACTGATAAACGGCCAGATAGACAAACAAATCAAAGGGCAGACACAGACCGCCCTGATGCAGAACAGTATCGCAGCGGAGTTCAACCGCATACATGAGTGGGAAAAGCAGTACAACAGTTACCTCAAGACGGCGAACGGTTATGCTTCGTCGCTGAAAGCCTGTACCCACCTCTATAACGACGGCGTGCGGATTTTCCTCACGCTGGGAAAACTGGGCAAAGCCATCGGGGACAACCCGCAGGGCATCGTCGCCAGCATGAACATGAACAACCTCTATATCGAGACGGCGACGGAGCTGGTTTCCGTGTTCACGTTGCTGAACGACGCCGTGGCCAAAGGCGGCACGGAAAACATGCTCACGGGGGCGGAACGGAGCAAAACCCTGTGGGCTTTGAACGACCAGCTCGCGGCATTCAGCCGGAAACTGCATCTGCTCTATTTGAGCCTGCGCTATTATACCTGAACGACGTGTGGAACAACATAACGGCGGGTATGATAGACCGCAGCAACGGCGAGGTGGCCCGTCTGGCCATGTCCCGCTGGCGCAGGGCGGCAGCCATCGCCCGTTGAAAAAAGGATAATAAAAAACGAAGAACGATGAAGCGGATAATCTCGATATGGATTCTGTTGCTGTGCGCCGGTATCTCGAAGGTACAGGCGCAGAACGATGCGACTTGCGGGAATGATTCTGGTTTATACCAACAAGGCCGAGAAGGAACTGAAAAACCAAGAGAAGGTCATGCTGATGCAAACTACAGGGCATGTGTGGACGAAGGAAGAAGTGGAAGGCACGACGGACTTGCAACGGGAGTTCAACAATTACCTGAACTCGTTCCGCTCGATTGTCTGCTATGCGGCTCAGATTTACGGTTTTTACCATGAAATATCGCAGCTTACAGACAACATGGGCGACTTCACCAAACAATTGAGCAGACATTCGACGGGTGCATTGGCCGTCGCCCTCTCCACGCGGCGCAACCAGATTTACCGGGAGATGATATTGAACAGCGTGGAAATCGTGAACGATATACGCACGGCCTGCCTCTCGGACAACAAGATGACGGAAAGGAACGTATGGAGATCGTGTTCGGCATACGTCCGAAACTCCGGTCGATGAACCGGACGCTGCAGCGACTGACCAAGGCAGTGAAATACACCACGATGGGCGACATCTGGCGGGAAATCGACGAGGGCGCACGCCCTGTCGCGGACAAGTACGACATCGTGAAAGCCGCCCAAAGACGCTGGCGGCAAATTGGAAGAAATGTAAGACCCTAAAAAAAAGAATAAAAATATGGGAGCTTGGGATACGATATTGAAATACGGCGGAAAGGCCATGAAAGGCATGGGCAAGGCCGCCAATGCGACGGGGAAAAGTGCCGGTCATGCGGTACTGCATCCCTCGCAGACCCTTCGGGGAGCCGGGCAGGCGGTCAAAACGGCTACCGCCGGAGCTGCCGTCGGTTATGTGGGTTGGGAAAAACTGACCACCGACAAAAGTGTCGCACGGATCGTCAGTGAGGCCGTAGTCGGCAAATCCGCCACGGATGCCCTTGCAGGTACGACCGAAGACATGAAGGAACTGAAAGACAAAGCCGGAGAGACGGTCTCTGCCATAGGTGAGGCTGTGGGAGGCGCGGACTCGAAACTGAACGGGGTATCGAACTTCCTGCGGGAAGCCTCCGGCGGTGGGTTGTTCAACATGCTCAGCGGCTTTTTGCGAAACCTCGGAGGGGGCAATGTGTCGGGATTGAACATTGCAGGACTTATCGCAGCAGCGTACCTCGTGTTCGGACGTTTCGGCTGGCTGGGTAAAATCGCCGGTCTGTTTCTGGGCATGATGCTTATCGGCAACAATGCGGGCGTTGTCCGCACGGTTCCCTCGGAAACGGTATCGAGGACACAGACGCCGACACTCTCTCCGGAGGAACAAACGCAAAGCGGAGGAATGAGAAGATAGAAACACGAAAATATATATCACAATGAAATATACGGAAGAAATGATTCTGCACTCCGACAGCGGCTATTGTATGCCGTTCGAGGAGCCGCAGGGGAAAGATGTGGAGATGTCGCTCGGCTACGGCGAACAGGTACACCCGGCAACGGGAGAAAAGTTCTTTCATCACGGAATAGACTTCAACGTGAGGTGTTACATGCTGTCAGCCGTGGCCAGCGGCATCGTGTCAGGTGTGGGCAACGACCCGGTACATGGCATTTGCCAGACGGTCCGTTACGGCGGGTACGAGGTGACATACGGTCATCTGTCGAATGTATTCGCCCAATTCGGACAGCGGGTGAAAGCCGGACAAACGGTGGCTTTGAGCGGCGAACTGCTGCATATAGAAGTCAAATTCAAGGGCGAGGAACTGAACCCAATAGAGTTCCTGACCATGTTGTACGGCAACATCAAGGCTTTGCAGGAAGCCGACGGCAATGGTGCGGCGTCTTTTTACGATGCGGAAACAAGAGTAAAAAACGACTACGAGAAGGATCAAAGGGAAATAGAAGAGCTGATGCTCCGCTTTCTGCCACTTTACATGGAGGATTTACAGCGGGGAGCGTACACGGTGCCCGCACATACGGAGCAGTCGCTGCGCCACATCTTTACAATGGGAGCTGCGAAGGAGTATTTCTATGAGAAGATGCCGAGCATGTACAACCCGCTGGGACTGGGGCGCAAAGCCATGCCGCTGGCCTGCAAGGTACAGAACCTGCTGATAGCGGATTTCCTGAACTACCTTGCCCTGCGGCATGATGTGTACCTTTCCGCAACAGGCGGCGAGGTAAAAAAAAACTTCATGACGAAGCCGTAGCGGGCAGCGGACTCATTGATCTGTTGGCGGAACTGGACATCGACATCCAGAGCTTCGACATACCGAGAATCGTCTCCGTCTATCCCGACCGTGCCGGAGTCCGCTGGTGGACGAAGGCATGGTTCAACAACCGGGAGGAAGGGGAAGCCTCGGTAGAAATCGAGCGGGAACAGGCGATACGTTTCATTCACGACAATATCGAAAAGGACACGTGGCTCGAAGAGTTTTTCCCCAAGCAAATGGAGGTGTACCATAACGCTATCGAGCAGACGAAGGAACAACTGTTGAAACAAATAAACATGATATAGAAAGACATTGATTATATGGACGGAATCAAACATAGCAGAAGGTTTGCGGAGTTGGAGGCCCTGATGGGCAGTTATTTCCGCCATCATCTTGTCCCCGTCATGACGCAGACGCAATCCTACCTGACCGAAAAACAGGGCGAGGAAATGAAAGCGTATTCGACCTCCCTGGGCGGCATACTCGGCATGATGGCGTCAGCGGGGCAACCGCTCGCCGACCCGTACCAGACTCTCAAGGTTACGGGAGAGTGGAACTCCAAGACGACCGAGGACTACATCGGGATGTGCAAGGACAGGATTCTCTCGTCGGAGGAGATGCAGCACGACCTCGCCTACATGGCCGGACAGTGGCGCGATGTCGTTGTGAAGGAAGTCGGACGCGAGCGTTACGATAAACTGTCGCAGGAATTGGGCTGCGACCTCGCCTATGCCTTCGTGGACTATCGTGTAGAGCAACTGATGATAGACCAACTGGTCAAGGAACGTATGCCCAAATCCTCGGCGGACTACATCATCCGTAAGGCGGCAGAATCGAGCCTGCTGGGATTGCCACAGGCTTTGGGGCGCTCGCCGCTGGCCGAAGAGATAGAAAAACGCGGAGAGGTTGCCTACCGGCCGAGCAAGTTGGAGAAAGGTGCGGGCTGGGTGTTGGGGGCTTCGGCCGATACGGTCATGTTGGGCGGTACGGGTTCGTGGACGGCCGTTGCACGGTTCATCGGTGCGGATACGGCAATCTCAGCCGTTGCCGACCATTTCGGGAAGGAGGAAACGCAGCCGCTCTCTGCAGAGGAGTGTATCAGCAAGGGCGTGTTCGGCAGCGACAGCAACGTGTTCGACAGCTTCCGCAAAGAGGCGGCAAGCATACCGGGCAAAGAAAACACGGCTCTTGCCGCAGCCAACGGAAAGTTGCAAAAGAAGATACCGATTGTAACATTCGATTTTATGGACTGGTGGAAAACAGACAATAGAAATATGCCGTGGCGGGAAGAAACCGCCGAGGAGGAACGGAAACGGGTGGAACGGTATAAAGACGTGCCGATGGTTGTCGCTCCCGGACAAGAGGAAGCCTACCTGCAAGATATGGAAAGACGGAAAGCCGAAACGGAGGAACAGACGGAATCGAAACCCAAACAAAGGGAAAAAGAGGAAAAGGAAGTGTCGACTTCCGCCGTCTCTGCGGGGGAAGGGATGCGGCAGGAACAGGCAGGTCAGGGAACACAGACCATACAGACCAACGAGAACGGCTGGGACGAGCTGGTCCGCTCGCTCGGACTGGACGGCATAGGCGATGTCGCGGGTAATCTGGGCTATATACTGGCCATGCTGCCCGACATCCTGCTGGGCGTGTTTACAGGTAGGACACAATCGCTGGGCCTGAAAGACAACCTGCTGCCGATAGCGAGTATAGTGGCAGGTATGTTCGTCAAGAATCCGATGTTGAAGATGCTGCTTATCGGCTTGGGTGGCGCGAACCTGCTGAACAAGGCGGGACACGAGGTGCTGGGAAAAGAACGGACGGAGGGAAACAGAAATGCAGCCACGACCGGTAGAGAGGTACAGTACAGACGCTATCCCGACGAGCCGCTGAATCCGCGTATCGTGAACCCGGCACTACAAGGCTGCACGCTGGTTGCCACGATAGACCGTGTGCCCTGTACGGTGCAGCTCACCCCCGCTATGGCCGACGCTTACCGTGCAGGAGCCTTGCCGCTGAACACGCTGGCCAATGCCGTGCTCGCCCAAAGCGACAAGCTCCGCCAGATGGCTTCGCAGAACTATGACAACGGACAGCAGGAAACCATCGTGCGGACACGGGGCATTCAATAATCCTGTAACCGAAAAAATATGGGAATATGAAAGAAAAATCGCAAATAGAAAAGAATGCCGAGGAGCGTCAGATAGAGCTGCTCTCCACGGCTTTGAACGAAGCGTCGAATGCCGGGGGACACTGGCTCAACGCTACGGGCAAGGGCTTTCCGAAATTTTATCCGAAAGGTGTTGCCGTCAGCCCGTTCAACGGCCTGTTCATGGCCTTGCATTCGGACCGGAACGGGTGCAAGACCAACCTGTTCACCCTTTACAGCGATGCCAAGGCACGCGGCACATCGGTACGCGAGCACGAGCAAGGCGTTCCGTTCCTGTTCTACAACTGGAACAAGTACGTCCACCGCAACAATCCGGAGGACATCATCAGCCGGGACGCTTATCTGAAACTGGACGAGGAGGTGCAGAAACAGTACAAGGGCATACATAACAGGGAGATCCGCACACTTTTCAACATCGACCAGACGACACTGCCCTACGTGGATAAGGAGACTTACGATGCGGTATTGCAGAAAGACGGTAGTGCCGTGGAGCGTGGCTACTCCGAAACCGATGAACGGAGACTGCATATCCGCTTCAACGACTTCCTGCTGAAAATGCGGGACAATCTCGTGCCCGTGCGTTCGGACGGCAGCGGAATGCCCCATTACGAGACGGACCGCGATGCGGTCTATATGCCGCGCCAACGGAACTTCGAGCATTATAACGACTACGTTCAGGAAGCCTTGCGGCAAATCGTGAGCGCCACGGGGCACCAACAACGGCTGGCCCGTGAAGGCATGGTGATGAAAAACGGCATGGGTCCTTCGGAAGATGCCCTCAAACAGGAACGGCTGATCGTGGAGGTGGCTTCGGGCATCAAAATGCTGGAACTGGGACTGCCTGCCCGTCTGTCCGACAAAAGCCTTGAATTGGTAGACTACTGGAACCGGGAACTTAAAGAGAACCCCAACCTGATGGATGCCCTCGAAAGCGACGTGAACAACGCCCTCGAAGTAATCCACAAGGCGGAACGGGGCGAGAAAATCGAATATGCCACGATGCGTAACCGCCGGCAGACTTCGGATATGCAGGAGCAGTTACCCAAGCATTTCTACGTGGCCGATGAAATCCGGAAACACCCGAACAAGGAGGACAAGACCATTGTCATCGTCATCGATCCGTCCTCGAAATCGGCGGATGTGATACTCCCTGCCGGTGCGTCGCCGGAGGTGGACAACGAAGTGCCGGGCATGAACAAGGCCCGTATCGGCAGGGCTTTGCGAAGGGAAGGTATTGAAAACGTGCGTTTCTTCAATCCCGACGGCGCATGGGGGTACAGGCCCGATGATGCCTATTTCGCCAAGAAACAGGTATCACTGGCCCGACTGAAGAACTGGGCACTGGAGATGCTTTCCACACTGGACGTGACGCCTGCGGTCAAACGGGCGGACGAAATCGGTTTCGACCAGATACAGATGATCCAGGACGACAAGAACCGCTGGGCGCTGTATCTGAAGCCCGAACATCAGAACGGGTACAGTATCTATCCAGACAAGGAGGACGTGAACCGTTTTTTCTCCACGCTCAAACAGGCGATGGACAACATCGACAAGGTACGCATGGAACTGGCGCACAAGTATTATGTACTGGCGGAAACACAGCCAGACCTGAAAGTGGACCTGTTCAGCAGCGGGGCGCAGGACATCGACCTGAACCGGATTCAGCGTGTGTCCGTATTCAAGACCAAACAAGAAGGAACTCTGTGCGTGGCGACCATCGACGGGAAGAAACTGCAGCCCCGGAGCGTCACGCGGCAACAGTGGCAGCGCATGTGGCTGGCTGAGGACCGTGCAGAATATAAACGCCATCTGGCGGCCACGCTTTTTGCCGATGTGCTGCGTAAAGGACAGACGCAGGAAGAGACTGCCGGAAAGAAACAAGGAGAAGAGGATACCCTACAGCAGGATAAGGACAAGCACCCCAAGCAAGCCAATGAGGAATCCCCCAAAACTGCTTCATCCTTGAAAGAGTTGCCCATAAAAGATATACCGGAACAACTGTATGACAAATACAAGAAAATCAAAGAGGAACAACCGGAAGCGGTCGTCCTTTTCAAACATGAGAACAAGTATTACGCTTCCATGTATGATGCGGAGACCATAGCGAACGAGCTGGACATGCCTCCGGCCAAAGAACGCATTCCGTATGATGCGGACAAAATCATATTGGTATTTGAACACAGCAATGAGGAAACAAGGCAGCAAATCCATGCGCTGCGGGCATACGTGATGGATTGTGACGGTATGTCCAAGGCGCAGCAAAACGAGCCTGCAGAGGCAACTGACGAACAGAACGAGAACGAACAACGTCCAACCATGAGGAGGTAAAGATATGGCAAACAAGAATCAAGAATATACGGAACAATACGCAGATTATGCGATGGCACAGATGCGGAGGTACGGCATTCCGGCCTCCGTGACGCTGGCACAGGGCATACTGGAAAGTTCCAACGGGCAGAGCCGTTTGGCCGTGAATGAGAACAACCATTTCGGCATCAAGGCCACGCCCGAATGGATTGCCGAAGGTGGCCGGTACGGTCTGTATTCCGATGACAAGCCGAACGAGAAGTTTTGCAGCTACGACAGCGTGGGCGATTCGTATGAGCACCACTCACGCTTCCTGAAAGAGAACAGCCGCTATGCCCGCTGTTTCTCGCTCTCGCCCGATGACTACAAGGGCTGGACACAGGGCCTCGAAAAGGCGGGCTATGCCACGGGCGGGCATTATGCCGACAGCCTGCAACGTATCATCGAACAGAACGGGCTGCAAAAGTACGACCGGCAGGTCATGCAGGAAATGGAGACGCAGGGAAAGCGGTTCGGCGTGGAAGAGAACCCGCTCCGTGAGGTCGGAAATACAGTGGACTATTCGTTTCCGGTGGAGCGGAAAGAGTTTCTTTTCGTCACCTCGCCATTCGGTATGCGGCAAGATCCGGCAGACGGCAAGGAACGTATGCACACGGGTATCGACATCCGGTGCGACGGCGATACGGTCCTGGCCACGGAAAAAGACGGCAAGGTCGTCGCTGTCAAAGACAAAGGCCATGCACCCGGTAACAAATCGCTGACCGTGGAATACACCCGTCCGGACGGCAGCAAGGTACAGTGTACCTACATGCACCTCGGCGAAGTTTCCGTAAAGGCAGGCGATACGGTACAGGCAGGCCAGAAGCTCGGCCGTTCCGGTAACACGGGGACACGGACGACCGGGAAGCACCTGCACTTCGGTGTCCGGCAGATTTATGCGGACGGCACGCAGCGGGACGTCGATCCGGCAGCGTATCTGGCTGAAATCGCACAAAAGGGCCACATCAAACAGCAGGTACTACATAACGGCAACGACCTGCTCGCCCGATATAAGGGAACAGAAGAGAATGCCACCGGCAAAAGCCTTTCGCCCGATGCGTGGATGAAAAAACTGCTCTCCTCGGAGGATAGCGGCGTGGGATTGTCGGGGTGCAGTGATCCTGTCGTGGAAATGGCCATGACCGCCTTTACCTCCCTGATGTTACTGGCGACGCAAATCGACAGCAAGAACAAGGAGGAACAAAAGGCAGCCATTTCCGAGGCGATGGACAGCCGGCGTATCGACCTCAAAGCGTTGCTGCCGGGCATGAAAAACTGTGACCTCACAGTCGGGGAAAACGGGCGAGCTGTCCTGCAGGCGGACAACGGCAGCGTTCAGGTATCACGGGAACTGGCCTCTGCCGAGTTAAGCCGCCTGTCGGTGACGCTGAACGACAGTTCTCTTTCGGAGGAAGCCAAACGGCTGCGTGTGACCGGCGTGCTGAACACGGTCATCCTCTCGGAGGCGGCGTCGCAGAACTTTGAACGGGGAATGTCCGAACAACGGCACAATCGGAAAACCTGAAAAGATAATCCCAAAAAGTCATGATAAAACGCGTGATGATACGACTTTGCGGTACTTGTCCGGGGTGTCCGTCTGCGCCCTGCATATCCTGTTCTGTTCCCGGCTATTCGGTTGGGTAGCAACACTCGTTATCGTGGGCGTCCAACTGGGTATTGCCGGCTGGATTGTCTACATGAGAATACGTGCTCCCGATTAGGAAACGCTTTCAACCTGTTCAACTTCAAGACACCCCGCTTTGTCCGGTGGACTATGTATCACTAAAAGACAAAATAAAATGATTAAATGCAATATTACGGCGTGCGGCACCATCGGCCGCGACGCTTCGATGCGCACGACCAAAGAAGAGAAAACATTCCTGACCTTTCCGCTCCGCGTCGTGCTCCAAGGCAAGGACGGTCGGAACGAAACGGTCGAGATCAGTGTCAGCAAGGAGGGCGGTCAGAAGAAGGTATCCGGCTATCGAAACGGATTGCGTGTCGAGGTTGCGGGGACGCTGTTCCTGAAACGCCGGGGCGAAAAGCTCTATTTCAACCTCTTTGCCGACCGTATCGGCCCGGCGGCGGACATCGCGGATTCCATCAAGGGCGAACTGTCGTTCCGGGGCAAGGTGGGCAAGAACATCGAGGAACGGAAGGACAAAAAGGATAAGTCCTACACGATGTTCTCTGCATTCAGCACCGAAAAGGTCGATGAGAATTTCGAGTACCAGTGGGTGCGTTTCTTCTGCTTCGACAGGCAACGTGAAGAGTGGCTGCAACCGGGCGTCAAGGTAGAAGCCAAGGGCGAAATGACGGTCTCGGTACATAACGGGAAGCCGGACATCTCCTGCCGGGTGGAAGAACTGGCGCAATATATTCCCGAATCGGATAACTTCAATCAGTAGCAGTCATGGCCGGTTATAGAAAGCGAAATACGGAGGGGCCGAGCAGCGAGGACAAGGCGCTGGACCTCTTTGCCGAGATGATGATCGAGAAAATCGAAAGCATCCACAAGGACTGGCATAAGCCGTGGTTTACCGAGGGGGCACTGCAATGGCCGCGTAACCTTTCCGGGCGGGAGTACAACGGTATGAACGCCCTTATGTTACTGTTGCATTGTGAGAATGAGGGGTACAAGATTCCGCGCTTCTGCACCTTTGACTGCGTGCAGCGGCTCAACAAGCCCGGCAAGGACGGGCAGGAATTACCCCGTGTATCTGTACTGCGCGGCGAGAAATCGTTTCCCGTCATGCTGACCACATTCACCTGCATACATAAGGAAACAAAGGAGAAAATCAAGTACGACGACTACAAGAAACTCTCCGACGAAGAGAAGGCGCAATACAATGTCTATCCGAAAATGCAGGTGTTCCGGGTGTTCAATGTCGCCCAGACCAACCTGCAGGAGGCTCGACCGGAGTTATGGGAGCAGTTGGAAAGAGAGAACGGGAAAAGGGTCGAAAACGGCGAACATTTCAGTTTTGGGCCTGTCGATGCGATGATAAAGGACAACCTTTGGATTTGTCCCATCAAACCGACGCACCAAAACGAAGCATACTACTCAATCACAAAGAACGAGATTGTCGTACCCGAAAAGGAGCAGTTCAGAGACGGGGAATCTTTCTACGGAACGCTGTTCCATGAGATGGTCCATTCCACGGGTGCCGAAGGTGTGCTTGACCGACTCCAACCTACCTCTTTCGGTTCGAAAGAGTATGCCCGCGAGGAACTGGTGGCCGAACTGGGCAGCGCGTTGGTCGCACAACGCTACGGCATGACCAAGCATATAAAGGAAGACAGTTGCGCATACCTCAAAGGGTGGCTCGATGAGTTGAAAGAATCCCCACAGTTTATCAAGACAACGCTTCTGGACGTGAAAAGAGCTTCGTCAATCGTTACTCAAAAGGTGGATAAGATTGCGCAGGAGTTGGAACAAAATGTTACCGAAGAGCAAGAGGACAAACGCTCTGCCAAGGAACGTATTTTTTATGCTTCGGTGGCCTATCTCCAAACCGCTGACGACACGAAGCAACTGGACGAATTGAAGGACAAAGGCGACTACAAGGGTCTGCTTGCGCTCGCCAAGGAGTATTACGACGGCAACGGCATGGACGAGCAGCATACATACGCTTCTCCCTCCAGAACCGGGGCGATGACCTGCTGATTGAAGATAAGACTTGCCGTGGTGTACAACGGAAGTGTCGGAGGCACATACGACATCATGCTGAAATACACGGAACAGGAGGTGCGGGACCATATCACACGTTACGGCACAGACCGTGCCAGCGATGATGTGAAAGAGGTGGCCAAAGATATGGCGGCGGAACAGTTTGCTGAACTGACACATCAGAGAATGCCGGTATTCGAAATGCCAAACGGAGATATTCTGTATGCAAGGTACAACAGGGACAAGGATACGCTGGACGTGGGTACGGCCACCAATGCAGGGATGGCCGTACAACATCATTACCCTTATGACCACAACATGACGCTGGAGGCCAACCTGCAAGCCGTGAACGAGAAGCTGAACGAGCTTGAAGAATACAGGGAGGAGCTACAAGAGGCGGAATATGGCGGCGGTCTGCGTCGGTAACGGCAGCGTAATATGAAGAATGTGGAGCGATTTCATACTGAAGGCGCTCCACATCCTTATAGTCCCTACCGGTTTTCATTCCGCTACAGACTATATGTTATCATTACGACAGCAGTTTGTCAATCATTGACTGTAACTGCAGCATATCGCAATATTGATTGTTTCCGCCGGTATAATCCTTTGCGTGCCGGGCAGTCCGTATCATGAACGAACCGAGTTCTATCTTTATCCCATCATCCATCCGCACATCCGCAGAATGGTTTATATATACAAACTTACCATTACGTTCAATAAAGCAACTTGTATAATAATGCCCCTTATTCTCGGATACGACCGCCGCATCCACGGCTTCTGCATATTTGGATATTTCACGTAGCAATGCCGTTTGGAAATTACTGTATTCCTTTGAAACATAAGTTTCTGCGTCTGCAAGGACAGAAGATTGCCATTGGGTATAAAAAGTCTGTGTCATATTCTTTCAATTCTAATTCTGTAAATAAATTAGGCACATAGCAATAAAAGTATTGAATTTATAGTATTCAATTAACATTTAAGCAATTACCATGATGTTTTCAGAGACCAAAATTACGGAGATTTATTGTATGACAGATGATTTTTGCAAAGAAATTGCTCAATTTCAGGAAAAATATATGGTTGAAGATAAAGATATTGAATATTCCATGCCCCACTTCCTTTAATATAACTTTATTTCCAACTCCCTTTCTACCATAACAGCATACTGTTTTTGAAAGAAGCCCGCCATTGATGTATGTTTTTCAAAGACGGGCAACTGGCTATATTTTGAATTATACTCACGTTAAATAGCTTTCCCAATTCTCTTTGTCGATAGTTAATTTGTTCATTTCCCAATCGTATTCCACTTCCGGTATATCGGAATAAGGGAAGTGCACGGTATAGCCTATCTGTCCGTAGGAGCAATGCAGCGGTACAACGCAAATTTCCTGACCGCAATAAGACTGTGGCGTACAGTATTTCTTCCAATCAAAACGGCCTGCAACTATATTGCAGCAGAGCAGTTTTAGAGCCATTATGCCTTTCCAACTCTGAAAATCTTTCTTGTAACTTGCTCTTTTCATAATGAATACCATTTAATGAGCCATGTTGTAGTAAATTTCGGGTTCGCTCGATACGTTGTAAATCTGACTCCCGCAACGTACCAATAGGGCGTTTTTTCCGTAGTAAAGCTGCTTCATGCCGGTTATGTTCCCCGTGCGGTGAAAGTTTGGGAAACGGCTTATTCCTGCCTTTTCGGCGTCTCGTGTGTAGAGGGTTTTCGTTCTCATTGCATGGTTGTTTTTAATGTTTCATAAAGTTTTTCTATCATGGCTTCCGCCTGCTCCATATCGCTCACGATGTCTTTGATTCGGTAAGGTGCGCCGTTCTTGCCATGCCCGTCCGTACCAATCCACAGGTAGGCTTCATAGTCGGGGTCGAAGTCTTCGTAATATGTTTCAACTTCCTGTAACAAGCTGTCGGTGTCATTGCCTTTCATCTCAACCGAGAAACTGAAATCCTGCCCGTGAGGTGTGTATTGCTGAAAATCGAACACCACGAGGTTCGGTTTGTCGGTATCGGTTTTAACTTGCCAGCCTAATTGTTCAGCTATGGCGATAATCTGTTCTATTGCTGTCATTGTTCTGTTTTTTTATTTCCCTTTTCTTGAAGCCTTCCGACTTCGCCCAAAGGGTTGATTTTTACGTGCAATTCCCAACGGCGAAAGCAAGAACAGCAGGCAAGGAACGGAGGTTAAAATTTTATGAAATGCCGCAATCTGCGATTGCGGAAAGTTTGCGTCAAATTTTATCCGGAGTAGCGAAGCGGTACTTGACACGCTGTTCGTTCGCCGTACCTTTGCTGCGTAAAAACAGGCCGTGGCGATAGTGGAGATTCCATGAAATGATACGCCCAAGCATACAAAGGGAATGGAGGCAAAGATCTCCGGCCGTTACAACAGGAAACGACGGCAGTATGTGTCTGGGGTATAAAGGGCAAAAAAAACGTCGAACGATTGTCCATCGGACAAAATGTAAGGGAATGGAAAAAGAATTGTCTGTATAACAGAATGTTCGACATGGCCTTTATCGGGAATATGAACAACCACCTGTCCCGATTGGCAGGTGGTTGCCCGATATAACTTCCGCAGCCGGTATCAGGCGGCCATGCGCTTTCGGATAAGGGCGATGTTCTTATGCACGAGGTTCATAATCCGCTTGTGATATTTCGTATTTTTATTACACAGTCCTCTCGACTGCAGCACCTTGAATGTTTCGAGGCTCAATTCTACGGTCTCGACCCTCTTGTCCTCTATCCGTGCGGAGAATACCAGCGTATCCGGTTTGAGGTAATATTCGCACTGTCCCACGCAGTGGTGCAACGCATTACCCTCGTCGTAGTAGGCTTCCACGCTATCCAGTACACGGACGACTATCGTTCCGTCCGTGAACTCCAGACCGAAGAACTTGCCTTTCAACTCCCTAAAACGTGCCTCGTTTTCCCTCGCCCGTTTCATCTGCTCCTTGCGTTTTTCCTGCTCTTGGAGAATACGCACCTTGTTCTGATACTTGTCATGCTCGGCTTTCAAATCGGCGGGGCAAACATAGTGGGCGTTGTGCAAGTCCTTGCCGCATCTGTCGAGCATACGGAGATAATCCACCCATATTCCAATGTCCGTTATCCGATACTTCTGGCGTAACACGATTTTGTAGGACGGCCAACAGAAATCCAAATCCTGCGGGTGGTCGATGAAGTGCTTGAGGTCTCGTTTGCGTCCACTTTTAAGTATTGTCTCCACTCGGCTGTCCGATAGCAGGGCTTTCATCAGCTTTTGCGGGGCGATGTCGGCAAACGACCCTTTCAGCCCGTTGCGCCGTAACTTCGGGATAACCGTGTAGCCCGGACAGACATAACAGTCGGCTATGCGTTGGTACACGTAATTGTCGTTCCGCAGTTCCAATCCCGACCCGTACAGAAAGCTGTCCAAATAACACCCCATTGTCCGTTGCAAGGCTGTCAAAGCGGTTTTCCCGTTCTCGTCCAACCAGTATCTCGCCACTTCGCACACGTCTGTCCATGCGTTCTTGCCTTTGCGGTAACAGACATTCATTCTGAAAATCCGCTGCACCTGAAATCCGTCCTGCGTGGTGATGACAGAAAAATAGCTTTTCTCATCTGTCTTGCGGCAAAGCGTGTCTTTGAGCGTCAGTTTGGCGTGGCAGTTCGGGCAATGGCAACGCTTCGCCTTTGTCTCGTTCCACCTATGACCGCAATCGAGGCAGGTCGTTTGTCCGCTCGGTGTACGAAAAGCGTAATGTCCGACGGTATGCCGGAACGCCCATTCTGCCTGTTTCTCCGTGATAGGCAGCAACCGCCCGTTGGCGGCTACTACCTGATGCTGAAATTTTGTCCGTGCTTTCATGGTCAGAAATCGAAGAGTGAGAGTTCCGTTTGGGTATTCTGTACAGCTTTGGCGGTCGGCTTCGGCCTGCTGTGGCGTTGCTGTATCTTGCGCATTTCTTCCTCCTGATAGGCTTTCAGCGCGTCTTTTCGGGCTTGCGCCTTTTCTTCTTCGGTCAGCTCCACCTTGTGATTGACCACGACGCCACAACTGATAGGTTTGCCCACGTCGATGTTGTCCTCATCATAGTAATGAATGGCGAGCGACCACACCTCTCGTCGGTCATTCCGCAACAGCCGCTTGCCTTGACTTGATTGAGAATGAATGTGATACAATCGTCCAAGTTTTTGTTTTCTTTGGCATAGGAGACGGCGAAAAGTTCGTCCGTCCGTGCCTTGCCGTCCAAGTATTCCTTGATAGTCCGTTTGAAATGTTCCGTACCTTTCATCGTTCAGCGTTTTGAGGTTAAAAATGATAGTCGATGACACCGCCGATGTAAAGCAGCGTACCGGGTTTAAATTCACATGCCTGCCGCAGGAACTCGTAGGATTGCTCGGCGTTGGATTGCAGCCCCTCCTCGTCCATGTAGAACCAGTAAGCGGTATCGAGCGGGTTTTTCAGGAACTTTTCGAGTTGATAGACCGGGCCAATCCAGTCCTGCACGCTTTCGGGGGTAAGGGCTTCCGCCCTGCTTCGAATGTCTGCGATGAAATCTTCTCTCCATCGTTCCGCACCGCCTTTGTAGCGTATGGTATCGTCGGAAACAAGCTCGAACATGCCTTTGGGCAGAATGTTGTTTACCAAGTTGTCGATATGGAACTGGCGTTCCTCATCGTCAATCTCCGCACAATAGTCGAAGAAACTATCGTCGCCCTGCGTGAGGGTGTCCTCGTTCAGGTAGTTGTCCTTGCTCACCCGTGTTTCGGTAATTTGAAAAATCTTGCTGTGCATAACTTTAAATTTTTAATTTGTTGAACTTGCTTTTTTCTTCTCCCTGCTTTCGGAGCCTTTCGGCTTCCTTGGCGGGAGAGATTTTACATGCAAGCCAGACAGCGGGGAAAGGACGGAAAGGCAAGCAAACGGCCGGAGAATTTCACGGAATACCCAACCCGTCGAGGTACGAGGCGGGGGCTGAAAGGCCATCTTCGATTTGCGGAAGGCTGCCGGGCAAATCCGCGAGCCGTTAGCATAGTGGTGCTTGACGCCGGACGACCGCTGTACCTTTGCATGAGAAAATCCAACCGGCGAGGAGGCAACGGGGGCGAGATCAGGGAAAGAATGGGATAACCGGAATAAAAGAGGAAGAAGCCCGATTGTATATAGAAGTGGGAATAACGGCTAAAAAAGAAAATCTGCCTGTGAGGGCGATTGACAAAAAAAGCCCCCTGAACCTTTTGACCGTCCAAGGGACTTCACGTGCCCGGCAAAGCGGAATTTTCGGAACGCGAGCCGGATTATAAGGTGGCTTTTAATCGTAATGCATAATTCAACAGATATTTTCCTGAATCGGAAAACTCTTTTTTATTTCCTGTATAGACATACCCGTGGCTCTCATAAAATTTTCTTGCTGCAAAATTTTCTTCCAACACCCACAGGTAAACCTCTTTTACATCGTGACTTTTTGCTGTTGTAAGGAAATGGCGCATAAGTTTTGTCCCAACACCTTCTCCTTGAAAGAACGGATCTACATACAACTCTTTCAATTCCCATATACTGTTTTTACAATCCAGTTTCATCATCCCCTTTACAATCCCGTCATCAAAAACATATATATCGTCCAAAGCTCCTATAACATCCTGATAATATAATGCAAGACGCAATACCGACATTTCATTAAAGGAAACATCATCGTTTTGAAAAATAGGGCGAAAGGCTTTTCTTTTAGAGAAAATCTGTATTTCCGCAAGTCTTGAAGCATCCTTTATCGTGGCAACTCTAATCATTTTTTTGTTTTTATAATTTTGTATTTACATATTATTTTCCCAAAAGTTTCTGTTCTTCACATACTATCCGGCACTGTTTCCAGTATGTTTTTTTTACTGCAAATATATAAAAATCAATTCCACAAGGTGCCATGAACGACTTTTTTTATTAAGATTCACAGGAATGTGATATAAAAGAGTTTAACTCCTCCGACGTTCCTTTGCAGCTGCATAGGGTGTCGTGTGTCTTGCCTTGATTTGTCGGGTAACGTCAGGAGCAAAAACGGGAAACGCTATCGGGAGGTAGAAAGGAATGGAAATGGGGTATAAGGGTTATAACAGGTGGACGTCCGCTTAAAAAGGAATTTCTTGTGACATGCCGGGTATGGCATATAACTGGAGAGACGACCTTGCGGAATAAAGCCCCCGAAACCGGCTTTGCAGGTTCGGAGGCTTGTGCCGCATGAGGCTATTTATCAGCGTTTGCCGTGCGCCTGTCCCAGAAGATAGTCTTGCAGGGATTGGTAGCGGTTTTGAATATTAGCGTTTTCATTGAAACCGTTCAGGCAATGAAGCAATGCTTTTTCGAGCGTGATGTATCGGCGGCTGAAAGTCTGTACGTTATCCAAGCAACAGGCTTCCAAAGCGTATTTGAACGGTGCAAAATTTTCAGGTTCTTTCCGAATCCGCACATGCCACAGGAAGAACAACTGAATCGTGAAACTGTCGGATTCACCTGCTTTCATCAAATGTTCTTCATCGAGCAACCGTCGGACAAGCTCCGGGGTAAGCTGGCAATCATTTTTCCGGTAATACATGCGTTTTGCCGTATTATAGGCTGCAAACTGTTCGATGTCCTGTGCCGTCAGCCTGTATACTTCCGAGTAAAATGCACGTACTTCTTTACCTGTAACAACGATTTTCTCGTCTCCGAACTCGTATTCATACGCTTTTTCATCGGAGATTTCCTCTTCTGTTAAGGTCTTGAACCCGTAACATTCCGTTACGATGAACGGTTCTTTTCCGAACTCCGCCAGAGATTCGAGGGCATGGAGGCTGTTGCAGGAGAAGAACATGTCGTTTCCAATACTTTCACCGCTTTCCAGCAGCCGGATTTTTACGTCTTCGGAATCGTTGGTGTACTTCCATACTATCCGACAACTTGCATAATGGGGCTTCCTGCCGTTCGCCTCGACAAATCCGGCAAATCCGCTCTTGATGGCGGCCTTTGTCTTCTCTACATCCGTCAGGACGCTTCGTGCCTTACAGGTTTCGCACCGGCCGAATTGCAAAGAATCGTCGAAATTTCCGTTATCACTTTGGTGTTGGGGTTTACTGTGGCTTCGCATACTACCTGCGTACCGCCACATCGTGTACATATTATACTCATATCTTGTCAAGATTAAAAATTAATATATCTTTCTATCCGCTATATTGAACTTGTCGATAAGGTTCAGCCAATGGCTGCAATTCCTTTTCAACAAAACAATTTATCCAGATTCTGCTTAAAGCGTAGCATTAGGCGACACTTCCCATCGCATTTACGAACCGACCCCATATAGGCGCATTGACCGCTTGTTTCATCAAACAAAAAACATGACTGCCGGAATGCCTCAAAAATTCTTATCTTAACCTGTTCGTCCAGAACTTTCCCTTCCATAATTTGATTACCATTTGCGTGCATAATACATAAAAGTTAAATTAAACTCCGAGTTATTTATTTCCCTCCTCTCGGAAGCTTTTCAGCTTTCCTTGCCGGGAGAGATTTTACATGCAGATCAGACAGCGGGGAAAGGACGGGAAGGCAAGCAAACAGCCGGGGATTTCACGGAATACCCAACCCGACAGGCGCAGCAAGGAGGGAACTGAAAGGACATCTTCGATTTGGGAAGGCTGCCGGGCAAATCCACGAGCGGTTAGCATGGCGGTACTTGACACCGGACGACCGCTGTACCTTTGCATGGGAAAATCCAACCGGCGAGAAAGTGGCGGAAACGAGATAAGGGAAAGAAGGAGATACGATAGTGGAGTAAAAGGGGAAGAAGCCGGACTGTATAAAAAAGCCGGAACATTGGCTAAAAAAGGAGGTCGTTCCGTGGAAACGGCGTACAGAGAAAGTCCTCTCGAACTTTTACTGTCCGAGAGGGCTTATCGTCTACTCTATAAAATGGTAATGGGCATTTTGGCATTCTCCGTTCGATTGTGTCTTTTGCAAACGTCATCGACGCTGGAATATCGGCTAAAACAGCCGTTATATATCTGCTTGCCGTCGAGCGTTATCCGTTGCAGGTAACAGCCGCATACTCCGTCACGGCTACGGTCAGCGACAAAATAGAACACGATACCGTTGCTGTACGACAATCGCAATTCCGTATAGTTTATCTCGGTTTTGGGCTGTTCGGTCGGCAGACGGGTATTGAAATAACCCGTAGCAGCATGACCTGTCCGGCGAAACGCATGGCTTCTGCCCGATATTTTTCATGGCCGAAGCACGGGGCTTTCGTCCCGACCGTTTCCGACAAACGATGCGGGCAGGCTTCTGTTCCTGTAAGACAGTTTGAACATGCCGACCTCTTCCTGCACCACGGGCAGGCCGACAGCTTCGTACTCCTCTTTCGTCATTTCGATGAAACGTGTGCGTTCCTCGTCCAGATAGAGGCGGTAAGCGGGTTTCACCCGCTCCCGCTTCTCTTCATATTCCGCCTGTTCCCGTGCGTTCATGCAGTTATAAACGTGTCGGGACACTCTCCGCACCGCATTGACGAAAGTCGGGCTTTTGCATATCCCGAAATGCCGGGCGAAGTCGGGTACAGTCCCGATAAAGCCGTACTCTTTCCAATGATAGGTTCTCATGCTGTCTGTCCGATTTAATCCACGACCACATATTCATTGATACTGCAGCAAGAATCGGGGTTTTCCTGCGCCCATTCTTCAAACAGAGCCTTGGCATCCTGTTCCGAGCGGACGGTTTTTCCTGCGACCTCGCCAAGCCACGCAAACAGGCTCTCCCTGTCGGCAAAATATTCGCAGAAGTATTTGCCTTTGGCAGTACATAAATCGACTATGTATTTGTCGGTAAAATACTTGCCTTCGCTGTCGTTGGTCTCGTAGAAGCCCATTCCCGGCTCTTCGGTCTGGTAATAATAACGGAGCGATGGGAATTTCTCGCACACGAGGTCGAATGTCTCGTTGCATGGCCCCCATGCCGTCTCCGTCGTAAAGCGGAGGGTTTCGCCCACCATTTCGAGGTTTGCCCAATCTCCCCGACAACTCACCTTGTCCCAGTCCTTGCCCAAGGCATCCACAAGACACCCCAGCCATGATGTCCCGAAGCCGTTTTTCACGGCAGGCGTTTTTCTGTCCTGCAAATCTTTCATCAACTCATAGAGGCTTTTGATTTCCTGCGCGTCGCCCTCTATCACATACGCTGTTGAACACCAGTTTGGCATAATCGTTAATTTTTATTCGTTAAACTTTTTCTTCCCTTTTTTCGGAAGCTGTTCCGGCTTCCTTATCGGGATAGATTTTACATGCAGGCCAGACAGCGGGAAAATGAGGAAAAGGCAAGGAAACCGCCGGGGATTGAACGGAATACCCAACCCGACAGCGCAGCACGGCGGGGACCGAAAGGTCATCTTCGATTTGGGAAGGCTGCCGGGCAAATCCGCGAGCCGGTTAGCGGAGCGGTACTTGACGACCGAATGACGCTGTACCTTCGCATGGGAAAATCACACCGACAAGGGAGTGCGGCAGGGAGCGATAAGAACGAGAATAAATAAAAAGGAGAGGTGAACGGGATATAACGGGTATAGAATATGGACTTGAAAAGGAAATTTTTCGGTATAATTATAATAAGGTGTTTCCGGACACGAGGCCGGGTAGCCGTCTTGTCTCTGCCATAACCGAAAGGTCCAGCGAACAATGAATAACGCAGCATCGTTCAGCAGTCAGAAACAGTAACTATGCCGTCGTACTGATTTACGACAATGCCGATAAAATAAGGAAAAGCCGAAAAGAGGGGCTTGCCTTCTTTCCGGCTTTTCGTGAAAGTCCTATTATCCGGGCTTCCCGTTATTCTATACGGTCCAGCCTGCGGACTTCTCTTGAATCGTCCACAGACGGGCATAAAGCCCCTCGTGCCGCATCAGTTCGTCGTGCGTGCCTTGTTCTTTTACCCGTCCGTCTTCCAGAACGACGATCCGGTCCGCATTCATGATCGTCTTAAGCTTGTGGGCGATGACGATGACGGTGCGTCCCTTGATAAGCGTGTCGATGGCTTTCTGCACCTCCACCTCGTTTTCCGGGTCGAGCGATGCGGTCGCCTCGTCCAGCAGGATAATCGGCGCATCCTTCAAGATGGCGCGGGCGATGGATATGCGCTGTTTCTCGCCGCCGGACAGCGTGCAACCGCCCTCACCCACCATCGTGTCGTATCCCTGCGGCAGGCGCATGATGAAATCGTGGCAGCAGGCTTTCTCGGCTGCCGCGATGATCTCCTCGTCCGTCGCACCGGGCTTTCCGAAACGGATATTGTCGCGTATCGTGTCCTGAAACAGATAGACGTCCTGGAACACCATCGAGATGCGGCTCATCAGACTTTCAGGTTCTATATCTTTCATCGGAACGCCATCGAAAAGGACACGCCCCTGCTGCGGGTCGTAGAATCGGGCGCAAAGTTTCATCACCGTACTTTTCCCGCTCCCCGAAGGACCGACGAGAGCCGTCAGCGTGTTTCTCGGAAACGCGATGGAAACGTCCTGAAGCACCTTCTTGTCCTGATAGGCGAACGACACATGCTCGAACCGGATGTCGCCGGTGGCCGGCGCCTGCCGTTCGCCTTCCATCTCCGGCTCGTTCATCAGCGTGAGAATACGCCCTCCGGCAATGGAGAAGTAGCGGAACTCCGCAAAGTTGGTCAGCGCCGAAGTCAGCGGGTCGAACACGCGCGAGCCGACCACGAGGAACAGCACGAAGACGAGCAGCGAGAGTTCGCCTCCCAACAGCAGGTAGGTTCCGCACAGCACCATCAGGGTCAGTCCGGCCCGCACCAATGTAATGCTCAGCAGCACGAAAGGCCCCAGCATGGCTTCCTGACGGATACAGGCACGGCGCAGTTCCGCAAAAGCATCGCGCAGGCGGACAAAGCGGTCGCCCAGCAGGTTGTAGGCTTTCATCACGCGAATGCCCTGCAAGTATTCCTCCAAGCGGTTCCCGGCATTGATTTTAGCTTGTATCTGCCTGCCGCTCAACTTTTTCTGCACACTCGTGCTCATCCATAGGACAAGCAAGGCGACCGGCAGTGCGGCGAACATGGCAACGGCCATCCGCCAGTCGATCCATACCAGCGAGAGGAATGCCAGCACGGGCATGACGACGGCTCCCATCAGTTGGGGCAAATGGTGGGAAATGCCCGTCTCGGCCATCGTGAAATCGGTAACGAGCATGGACGAAAGATCGCCGGGGTCGCGCCGGGAAAGAAATCCGAGAGAGAGTTTCCGCAGATGTTCCGCCAGTGCAATGCGCCCCGACGCACTCATTTCGTAGGCTCCTCTGAAATTGGCCCGGTAGGAGGCCCGTTCGGCCAAAGCCATCACCAGCATATAGACAGCCAATATGCCGAAAATGCACCACAGTCTTGCCGTGTCGAGCGGTCGTCCGCTGCCGTCGAACGCGGCGAAGATGATGCGCACCGCCTCGATGGAGAGGCAGAAAGGTATGATGTTGACCAGATTGGCGAGCATGGTATAGCCCACGGGCTTGTAAAGACGTTCCGTATGGCCTATCGTAATGTTTTTAATCGCATTCATGTTCCACTCCTTTCATTTATGTGCGACGATATGCAGTTCTTCTTTTTTCTGAATTACCCGGATGTCGGAAAAGCCGGCTTGGGACAGCAACTGTTTCAGTTCTTCGGCTCCGTACACCGTCATTCCCTTTATCCGCTCCGTCCACGCCTTTCCGAGTTCGGGGTCGCTCGCTTCCAGACTGATGAGAAAGCAGCCCCCTTTCCGGATCACGCGGAAGACTTCGGCCAGCGCCTTGCTGACGGAAGACCAGAAATAGACGGTCTCGAAGGCCGTAACGGCATCGAAGGCCCCGTCCCCGTAAGGCAGGGAGCAGACATCGCCCTGCTGTATGAAACATCGGCGGTCCAGTTCTCCCGCATTGTGCCTGCGGGCGAAGGCGACGCTCTCCTCCGACAGGTCCATGCCGTAAACTTTTCCCTGCGGACACAGCTTCAGCAGACGCTTCACGTTGGCGCCGCCCCCGCATCCGATGTCCAGCACATTCCATTCCGGCCGCCAGTCCACCTGTTTCATGCCGCGATGGGCCAGCGAAGCGTGGAAACAGTTCATTCCCCGCAAAATCATCCGTCCCCAGAATCCCTGCGGACAACTCGTATTCTGTAAAATATCGTTCAAGAAACTATTCTTTTTCATATCTCCGTATTCAATTTTTGTTCAACTTCCAATGATAAGCGCTCGTATAGGCATCCCACATGTTCTTGTAGAGCCCCTCGGCGACGGATAAGTCGTCGTGCTGGCCCTGCTGTACGATCCGTCCCTGCTGCAAGACCACGATGTTGTCCGCCGAGACGATGGACGACAGCCGGTGGGCGATAATAATCACGGTCTTGCCTTTTATCAGGGATTGAAGGGCCTGCTGCATCTTGTATTCGTTCTCCGGATCGGCGAAGGCCGTGGCTTCGTCCAGTACCAGTATCGGCGCATTCTTCAGAATGGCGCGGGCCACGCATACCCGCTGCGCCTCGCCGCCCGACAGATACACGCCCTCGTCGCCTATTCTCGTCTCGTAGCCTTGCGGCAGCCGCTCGATGAACTCGTGGCACTGGGCGGCTTTGGCCGCCGCCACGACCGTTTCTTTCGTTGCGGCGGGGGAACCGACGGCGATGTTCTCGTACAGCGTGTCGTAGAACAGGAACGTATCCTGAAAGACGAATGAAACGGTATCCATCAACTGCGTCGTAGCGATGTTCTTGATGTTCACGCCACCGATGAGAATCTCGCCCTGCTCCACGTCCCAGAAACGGGGAATCAGGTTCGCGACGGTGGACTTGCCGCTTCCCGAAGGCCCCACGAGCGCCGTAATCCGGCCTTGCGGCGCCGTGAAGCAAACATCGCGCAGCGCCTCGGTACGTGTGCCCTGTTCCGTATTTTCGTAGGAGAATGACACGTGGCGGAACTCCACCTCATACGACTGCGGCACTTCGGGGTGTTCCGGTTCGGGAACGGGCTTTTTCTCCAGAATGCGGTCGATACGCGCCACGCCTTCGTCGATCTCCTTGGTGTTTCCGCCCAGGAACGTCAGTTTGTAGATGGGCGAAGCCACACCCGGTCCATGATGATGAAAAACAGCCATACGGCGGCCAATGCGAGCGACTGCGGATTCCCTTGTATCAGCAGGATACCCACGGGAAGAATGAACGTCACCATCGAACCCAGCAGGACGGTGAACGCGATCATCCGTTCTGGTAGGTGTCGCAGCATTTCAGGCGAACGTCTTGTAAGCCTGTATCTCGGCGTTGAACTGCCGGAACGAGCGGACGCTCTGTCCGAATATCTTCACCACGGGCATTCCCCTGACGTACTGCACGGCGGAGGCGCTCATCTTTTCCTGCGCATCATAGTAAATACTC
>ENA-OQCX01000007-OQCX01000007.1-human-gut-metagenome-genome-assembly--contig:-NODE-7-length-89366-cov-3.361804_pt1 | contig 89366 bp, 109 predicted proteins | sample MGYA00242762_ERZ504587 | MGnify/ENA primary metagenome ERZ504587 (study PRJEB26092, sample SAMD00036337) | human gut metagenome | host: Homo sapiens | study: EMG produced TPA metagenomics assembly of...
TGCTGTAAAACCACTCACAAATGCGGTCGCATGGAAGAAAATAATAAAAAACTGGGCAAACTTTAATGTATGTTGATTGCTTTTTTAAAATAAATGTGCTACAATCTAGGAATAGAATAAACAAAATAATGTATTCTTCAAAAATATTTTTAATGCAATTTTTTAGTAAAGGAGGATAACAATGGCAAAAGATATGCTGGATGCCATTTACAATGCCGAAGAGGATTGCAGACAGCGTGAGGCAAATGCACGAGCAGAATCAGCAGAAAGTTGAACAGACAAAGGCAGATGCCAAACAGGTTGTGCTTTCGGCAAAGGAAAAGGCACAGAAGGATGCCGATATGCTTTTTGAAAAGACTGCGAAAGAGGGCAAAAAAGAGCTTGAGAAAGCCTCTGAAAAGGCAAATCTTGAGTGCGACATTCTCTCTCGGACTGCAGACAAAAACCGCAAGCGTGTTATTGACGGGGCTATACAAAGGCTCTCTCTTTAAAACGGTTGCAATGAAAGAAGCGTGGTGATAGAAATTGGCAAAACTTAAAATGAAGTCGGTTCGGATTATTGCCCTAAGGCAGGACAGAAAACGACTTCTTGAACATTTGCAGGATTCGGGTTTGGTTCAGATTGAAAAGACCGAAACCTGCAGAAAAGGTTTCGGCAAGATTGATATGACCTCACAAATTCAGATTTTCGAGCGAAATGTTACTCTCAGTGAAAACGCTCTGAAAATTCTCGACAGCAACTCTCCCGAAAAGAAAAGTATGCTTTCCGCATTTTGCGGACGGCGGGAGATTGATCCCGATGAAATCGGAGTTATCGCATCAAATGCAGGCGAAGTTATTGATGTGTGCAACAGAATTTGTGAGCTTAACAAACAGATTGCCGATAATGCGGCGGAACGGATTCGCATAAAAACCGCTCTTGCACAGCTTGAGCCGTGGAAGAATCTTGACATTCCGCTTAATGCAAAGGACACAAAAACAACGGCTGTTTTCATAGGCTCAATTCAAAAGGAGTACAACGAGGTATCGCTTTCAGAGGCACTTGCCGAGGCTTCTCCGAAGCTTGAATTTGATTTTGAAATTCAATTTGCAAACGAGGGGCTTACCTGTATTGTACTTTTTGCACCGATTGCTCAAAAGGAGCTTGCAGAAAATGCTCTGCGTGATGTCGTTTTGCAAAACCTGTTACGAACTCAAGCGTGCCCCCTTTGGCGGAATCAAAAAAGCTTGTTGAAAGAAGTCACAAGCTTGAAAATGATACGGAAAACGCAAAAAAAGAAATCATTTCCTTTGCAGACAGACGAAAAGATATTAAAGATACACAGGACTATTTCAGAATCAGAGCCGATAAATACAGCGTAATCGGTGAACTTCAGCATTCACGGAATGTTTTTGTTATTTCGGGTTACATTCCCGAGGAGGATTGTGAAAAGCTTGAAAGGCTTTGCGAAAGAGTTTCTGTATGCTATGTTGAATTTGGCGATGTTGACGAGGAAAAAGCTCCTGTAAAGCTAAAGAACAGTCGCTTTGCAGCACCGGCAGAGAGCATTGTAAATATGTACTCTCCCCCGTCGCATGACGATATTGATCCAACGCCGTTGCTTGCGTTCTTCTTCTACTTCTTCTTCGGAATGATGTTCTCGGATGCAGGCTACGGACTGTTAATGGTAATAGGAACAGGACTTGCAATAAAGCTGTTCAAGCCTGACAAGGAAATGCGAAACACCTTAAAGCTGTTCCAGTACTGCGGTGTTTCAACATTTTTCTGGGGACTTGTTTTTGCAAGCTTCTTCGGAGATGCCCCCGCAACCCTTTACAACTACTTTACGGGTGCAGATATTACGATGGCGCAAATCTTCCGTGGCCGACAATTGACCCGCAAAAGGACGCACTTATGCTGATGATCATTCAATAGCATTCGGTCTTGTACACATTCTTGTCGGTATGGGCTGCAAATTCTATGTTTGCCTCAAGCAGAAGGATTACGGCGGAGCGTTCTTTGACACGGGGCTTTGGATGCTTATGCTTATCGGATTTGCCGTTTTGGCGGCAGGTATGGCGTTTGGTCAGACACTCGTCTATGTAGGAGCAGGCATTGCGATTTTCTGTGCAATCGGTCTTGTTCTCACACAGGCAGAAACAAAAAGGGATTCGGCAAAGTCATCGGCGGACTTGCCTCTCTCTATGACATCACAGGTTACATCAGTGACCTTCTGAGCTACTCAAGACTTCTTGCTCTCGGACTTACAACGGGAGTTATGGCTCAGGTGTTCAATATGCTTTCGACCATGTTCGGAAAGAGCTGGTTCGGAATTATCTTACTCGTTATCGTGTTCATCATCGGACACGCAATCAATATCGGACTCAACGCACTCGGTTCATATGTTCACACAATGCGACTTCAGTATGTTGAAATGTTCGGAAAATTCTATGAGGGCGGCGGCAAACAGTTTAAGCCGTTCAAGCTCAACAGTAAATATATTAAAATTCAGGAGGACAAATCAAAATGAATGGAATATTTTTCGCACTTTTAGGCGCATCAATAGCAACAGCACTTGCAGGCGTAGGTTCTGCTCGAGGTGTAGGCTCTGCCGCACAGGCAGCTATGGGAGTTCTTTCCGAGGACTCATCAAAATTCGGTAAAATGCTCGTTCTCACACTTCTCCCCGGTACTCAGGGACTTTACGGATTTATCGTAGGCTTCCTTATTCTCGTAAGCGGCGGCGTTCTCGGCGGCACAGCTCCGACAATCGGACAGGGACTTGCATACTTTGCAGCATCGCTTGCTATCGGTATAGGCGGTATGATTTCAGGTTTTGCACAGGGCAAGGCAGCCGTTTCGGTATTGCACTCAGCGCAAAGGACGATTCAAACTTCTCAAAGGCAATGGTTTCCGTAACTCTCGTTGAGATTTACGCTCTCCTTTCATTCATCGTTTCACTTCTCGTTGTTATCACAGTTCCAAACCTTAACATCTGATAACCGACTAACGAAAATTACGAAAGAAAGGTGGAATCACTTTGAGCAGCGGTGATAAAATTTTAAATCGCATAAGTCTTGACTGTGACGAAAGAATCAGCCAAATAGGTGCTGAAACCGATGAAAAATGCGCACAGATTATGGCACAGGCAAAGCTTGATGCCGACAAGATTTCTGCCGAAATTGCCGACAGGGCACAGTCAAAGGTCAAGCAGATGCAGGCGGCTTCAAAGAGCCGTTGTGACCTTGAAACACGCAACGCTTTCCTAAAGAGAAGGCGTGAGGAAATTGACAAGACATACAGTGAAATTCTTAATAAAATGAAAAATCTTCCCGATGAAGATTACTTTGAACTGATTTACACATTTGCAAAAAAGTTAAACGGAATGAGCGGTGTTGTGCTTTTGAACAAAAAGGATATGAACCGACTTCCGAAGAATTTTCTTGCAAGGCTTGAAAAATGCGGTGTAAAAGCAGAGCTTTCAAAAACACCGTGTGACATTGAAAGCGGATTTATTCTTAAATGCGGTGACATTGAAGAGAACATGGACTTCTCGGCAATATTGTCCGAAAAGCGTGACGCTATCGAGGATTTTATAAATCAGGAACTTTTTAAGGCATAGGGAGGAATATGATGGCATTATCTTATGAATTTTCCATCGGCTCCGTCCGTGCTAAAGAAAAAAATCTGTTTACAAACAGCGACATTGAGCATATGCTCGGTTGTGAAAATGTGAACGAGCTTTGCAGATACCTTTCGGACAAGGGTTACGGCGAGGGTGATAACATTGAAGATATATTGAAATCACACAGCGAAAATGTGTGGGAATATCTCAAAAGAACCGCACCCGATTTTGCAATATTCAAACCGTTCTTCTATCTTAACGACCTTCACAACCTTAAAGCTGTTTTAAAGGGAACGCTTTCAAACAGACCGTATTCACAGCTTTTGGTAAATCCGTGTACTTTCTCTGAAGAAACGCTTAAACAGGCGGTTGAGAACAGAAAGTTTTCACTTTTGGGCGAAGAGCTTTCCGTACCTTGTGACAAGGCATATGAAATTCTTGCACACACAGGTGACGCAAGACTCAGCGATGCGGTTCTTGACAGAGCTTTTATGGAGCTTGTTCTGAAAACATCCGAAAAATCCGACAGCGAATTTATGTCCGAATATTTTAAAGCTACAGTATTTTATAATAATGTAAAGACAGCCATAAGAGGTGCAAAAGCCGATTGTGACAGGGATTTTCTTGAAATTGCAATCTGTAATGTGCAGGACTTCCCCCGTTCAAGGGTTATTGAGGCAAGCGTAAAGGGACTTGAACCAACGCTTGATGTGCTGTCAAAAATCTCGGCATACGGCTGTAACAAGGCTGTTGAAGAGTACAAGGCTTCTCCGTCGGCATTTGAAAAATTTGTTGACAACAGGCTTATGAGCCTTGCGAAAGAAAAATGCAAAAGAAGCGGTGACGGTGCAGACCCGATTACGGGCTATCTGATTGCAAGTGAAACAGAGAAAAAAGTTATTCACATTATTGCAAGCGGAATCCGCACCAAGACAAATTATGAAACCGTAAAAGAAAGGTTGCGTGAAGTTTATGGCTAAAAATATTGCCGTTATCGGCGACAGCGAAAGCATAAAGGGCTTTGCGGCAATCGGCATGGACATTTATCCGTGTGATGACAACGAAAACGCACCGCATCTTTTCAGAAAGATTGCTGACGGTGACAACTATGCGGTAATTTTTATTACCGAGGAAATGTTCGGACTTGTTGAAAAAGAGCGAAAAAAGATATGAAGAAAGGCTCATTCCTGCCGTTATTCCTATCCCCGGTGTAAAAGGCAATACGGGAATCGGCATAAAAAGACTGTCATCATTTGTTGAAAAGGCAGTCGGTTCGGACATTATCTTCAATGATTGAGGTGTAAGAATTTGAAATCTGGAATTATAACTAAGGTAGCAGGTCCTCTGGTAATTGCCGAGGGTATGCGTGATGCCGATATGTTCGATGTTGTGCGTGTAAGCAGTCAGCGACTTATCGGTGAAATAATCGAGATGCACGGTGACAGGGCGTCAATTCAGGTATATGAAGAAACTTCGGGACTCGGACCCGGTGAGATTGTTGAATCCACAGGCGCTCCGCTTTCCGTTGAACTCGGTCCCGGACTTATCGGTTCAATTTATGACGGTATTCAGCGACCGCTTAACGAGATTATGAAGGTTGCCGGCACAAACCTCAAAAGAGGTGTTGATGTTCCGTCACTTGATCACAAAAAGAAGTGGCACTTTACTCCCCTTGTTAAAAAGGCGACACGGTTGCGGCAGGCGACACACTCGGTACTGTTCAGGAAACACACGCTGTTCTCCACAGGATTCTTGTTCCGAACAAGACGGGCGGTGTCGTTGAAAACATCAGCGAGGGCGATTTTACAATTGACGAAGCTGTTGCCGTTCTCAAAACAGACAAGGGCAATGCAGAGATTAATATGTGCACAAAATGGCCTGTTCGTGTGGGCAGACCGTACAAAAGAAAGCTCTCTCCCGACATTCTTCTTACCACAGGTCAAAGACCTATCGACACACTCTTTCCGCTTGCAAAGGGCGGTGTAGCCGCAGTTCCGGGACCGTTCGGTTCGGGCAAAACTGTTGTTCAGCATCAGCTTGCAAAGTGGGCGGCTGCCGATATTATCGTATATATCGGTTGCGGTGAGCGTGGCAATGAGATGACCGATGTTCTTAACGAGTTCCCCGAACTTAAAGACCCACGCACAGGCAACTCTCTTATGGAGAGAACCGTGCTTATTGCAAACACATCCGATATGCCTGTTGCCGCCCGTGAGGCATCTATCTACACAGGCATTACTATTGCCGAGTATTTCCGTGATATGGGTTACACGGTTGCACTTATGGCTGACTCAACATCCCGTTGGGCGGAGGCTCTCCGTGAAATGTCAGGCCGTCTTGAAGAAATGCCGGGTGAAGAAGGTTATCCCGCATACCTCGGCAGCCGACTTGCACAGTTCTATGAAAGAGCAGGTCGTGTTATCGTAAACGGCAGTGAGGACACGGAAGGCGCACTCTCGGTTATCGGTGCTGTATCACTCCTGGCGGTGATATTTCAGAGCCTGTATCACAGGCAACACTCAGAATCGTTAAGGTATTCTGGGGACTTGACGCAAACCTTGCTTACAAACGGCACTTCCCTGCAATTAACTGGCTGACAAGTTATTCGCTTTATACAGACCGACTTGCAGATTGGTTCTCAAAGAATGCCGCTCCCGACTTTATGGAGCTTCGTGGCAAACTTATGACATTATTACAGGAAGAAAGCGAGCTTCAGGAAATTGTAAACCTTGTCGGTATGGACGCACTTTCCGCACCCGACAGACTTAAGCTTGAAACCTCCCGTTCAATCCGTGAGGACTATCTGCACCAAAACGCATTTGACCCGACAGACACATACACATCTCTCGGCAAGCAGGTGCTTATGATGCGTGCAATTCTTGCTTACTATGACAAAGCAAAAGAGGCTCTTGCAAACGGTGCAGACATTGAAATGCTTGTCAACCTTCCTGTTCGTGAACGCATAGGAAGATATAAATATGTACCCGAGGATAAGGTTCGGGACGAGTTCGAGTCAATCAAGGCTCTGCTTGATTCGGAAATTAAGGATGTACTTGAAAGGAGTGAGGACTGATGCCAAAGGAATACCGCACAATACGAGAGGTTGCAGGTCCTCTTATGATGGTAAGTGATGTTGAGGGCGTAACATATGACGAACTCGGCGAAATTGAACTTCCGAACGGTGAAACACGCCGTTGCAAGGTTCTTGAGGTTGACGGCTCAAACGCACTTGTTCAGCTTTTTGAATCAGCCGCAGGCATTAACCTTGCAAATTCAAAGGTAAGATTTTTAGGTCGTTCAATGGAACTTCCCGTATCTCCCGATATGCTTTCACGAGTATTTGACGGTCTTGGAAATCCGATTGACGGCGGTCCTGCTCTTATTCCCGAAAAAAGACTTGACATCAACGGAACACCTATGAACCCTGCCGCAAGAAACTATCCGCAGGAATTTATTCAGACAGGTATTTCAGCAATTGACGGACTTAACACACTTGTTAGAGGACAGAAGCTGCCTATCTTCTCGGCATCCGGTCTGCCCCATGCCCAGCTTGCCGCTCAGATTGCAAGACAGGCAGCTGTAAGAGGCAAGGACGAGCAGTTTGCCGTTGTATTTGCCGCAATGGGTATTACATTTGAAGAATCCGACTACTTTGTTCAGTCGTTTAAAGAAACAGGCGCTATTGACAGAACCGTAATGTTTGTAAACCTTGCAAACGATCCTGCCATTGAGCGTATTGCAACTCCTAAAATGGCACTCACGGCGGCTGAATATCTTGCATTTGACAGAGGAATGCACGTTCTCGTTATTATGACCGACATCACAAACTATGCCGATGCACTCCGTGAGGTTTCTGCCGCAAGAAAAGAAGTTCCGGGCAGACGAGGCTATCCGGGTTATATGTACACAGACCTTGCAACATTGTATGAAAGAGCCGGCAGACTTAAAGGCAAAGAGTTCAATCACTCTTATTCCGATTCTTACAATGCCCGAAGATGACAAGACTCACCCGATTCCTGACCTTACAGGCTACATCACAGAAGGTCAGATTATCCTATCCCGTGAGCTTTACAGAAAGGGAATTACTCCGCCGATTGATGTTCTTCCGTCACTTTCAAGACTTAAAGACAAGGGTATCGGTCCCGACAGAACCCGTAAAGACCACGCCGCAACCATGAACCAGCTTTTTGCCGCTTATGCAAGAGGTAAAGACGCAAGAGAACTTATGATAATTCTCGGCGAGGCGGCTCTTACCGATATGGATAAAAAGTATGCTGAATTTGCCGAGGCATTTGAGCGCGAGTATGTTTCACAGGGTTATGACGCAAACCGTTCAATTGAAGAAACACTTGACATCGGCTGGAAGCTTTTGCATATTCTTCCCAGAAGTGAACTTAAACGAATTAAGGACGATATGCTTGATGAGTTTTACGGTAAAGAATAATCGCATTGAAGGTGTTTGCTAATGGCAGTTATGAATGTTAATCCCACCCGTATGCAGTTGACAAAGCTGAGAAAACAGCTTGCAACAGCTACCCGTGGTCATAAAATGTTAAAAGACAAGCGTGACGACTGATGCGCCGATTTCTTGACCTTGTAAGAGAAAACAAGGAGCTTCGTGAGAAGATTGAAAGAGAGCTTGCAGAGTGCAACAACCACTTTGTGAACGCAAGTGCGGTTATGTCAAAAGAGGCTCTGGACGCCTCATTGATGTCACCGAAGCAGAGAATTGACCTTGAGCTTTCTTCCAAAAATGTTATGAGCGTTGATATTCCGCAGTTTTCATCAAGCACACGAACAAGCAACGAGAGCGATATTTTTCCCTACGGTTTTGCGTTTACTTCGTTTGAACTTGATGATGCGGTTATGTCGCTCAACGAGCTTTTGCCCGACCTGATAAGGCTTGCTGAAATTGAAAAAAGCTGTGAGCTTATGTCGGCAGAAATTGAAAAGACACGCCGCCGTGTTAATTCGCTTGAGCATGTTATGATTCCGAGATATCAGGAAACAATCAAGTATATCTCGATGAAACTTGAAGAAAATGACCGCAGCAGTCGTACAAGGCTGATGAAGGTTAAGGATATGCTTCTTGACAAGGCACATCATTATTCGGAACACTATAATTAACTACACAACAATCAAAGGGGCTGTTTTTTCACAGCCCCTTGTTTGTCAAAAAATTCTGTAAAATAAAAAAATCAGTACATCAACCGTACTGATTTAATGGAGCGGATGACGGGGATTGTTTGATGCAAAGGTTTCTGCCTCGCCAACTGCTTGCGGTGCGTAACCCTAACTCTCATCAACGCTCTCCCTAAAAATGCTCCTCAGGAGCATTTTCTTAACGGTCGCCTTCGAGCCCCTTGCTTGTCGAAAAATTCTGTAAAATAAAAAAGCACCTGCGTTACAGATACTTTTGACTTGGAGCGGATGACGGGGCTCGAACCCGCTACCTCCACCTTGGCAAGGTGCGCTCTACCAGATGAGCTACATCCGCATACAATGGTGGGAACAACAGGGCTCGAACCTGTGACCCTCTGCTTGTAAGGCAGATGCTCTCCCAGCTGAGCTATGCTCCCACATTTTTATAATTGGAAAGCACTCCCGTTAAGAAGTGCTTTCGTTTTGGAGGCGACACCCGGATTTGAACCGGGGCGTCAGAGTTTTGCAGACTCGTGCCTTACCACTTGGCTATGTCGCCGAATACTGAGCAATGTCACTCAACAGGCATTATTCTATCATAATAAAATTCATTTGTCAATACTGAATTTGCATTTTAATAACAAAATTTAACGGGAAATTTCTACACTGATATTTTATGCATCAAACAGAAAAATGACACCTCTGTTTTTGATTCCTCATAAAGCCCCGAACCCTCAAAGATACAATACTCTGAAGGTTCGGGATTTTGGGGTTATCATACTTTTCTTAAAAAGAGAAGAAAACAAGATAAGTATCTTACACGCTCGGCTTTTCAAATGCCGAAAGAATAAGCTTTACACCGTAGATTGACAAAAGGACACCAATCATAAATCCGATTGTCTGTGCGGCAAATATAAGGTGGAAAAATCCGTAGATACCGCCGATTATGACGAGTATTCCGCAGAAAAGCGGAATAAGCCATGCACCTGAGGAAGATGCTTTTTTGACCTTGAGTGACATTGCAACGGACGAGATACCGTCCACTACAAGCCAGCCTGAGAAAATGCAGAGAATGATAACATCAAACATAAGTCTTATGCTCGGCATAAACATAGCAAGAATTGAAATTACTGCCGCTGCAATGCCGACAACAAGACCGAGTGTTCCCATTATCGCTTCACTCTGTTCAGCCTTTGCCTTTTTGCGTTTTGCAAAGTAGTCAATCACGGAGCATATTCCCCACACTCCGAGGAGGATTGTCACTATCCAACCGGTATTAAGGAAGGTAAGTCCCGGATAGAACATACAATAAATCGCACCGATTATCGACAATATGCCGAAAATACAATTAAATACTTTCATAGTCACCTCATACTTTAATTATGGTTCAATAATATTGAAATACAGTGGGAATTCGGCAACGCTTGATGTAAGGGTTTTGATGATGTCACTGTTGCCCTCAACCTTTTCAATGCCGGCGTCCATAAGTTTCTGATTGTTCTGTGCAATGCCGAGAATACCTGCGCTCTTGGTTTTGATTGTTGCGTCAGCCTTATCGCTCCACTTTTCCTGTGAATAGATAAGCACACCGTGATTTATGCAAAGAAGATATTTTGCGTTCTTGTCTGTTACCTCAAGATTGATTACAAGGTTCTGATCTTCAAGCTTCTTTTCGTCAAGACAGATTCCGAGATAATCCAACATTGTTTCGGTACTCATACCGAGAGCTGTTGCACCTGAACCTTCGGAATTCGGATAATTTTTTGTACCGTTACGAAGCTCATAAGCACCTGTAAGATAAGCGTTTCTCCATGCACCGCTTTCAGCCTGATAGCCTAGCTGTTCGAGTGCGTCTGCGCAAAGATAGCGGGCATCTTTATTTTCGGGATCTGCATATACAAGTGTGTTTGTAATCTGTGCAACCCACTGATACTCTCCCTTGTCAAAGTCTTTTTTAGCCATTTCAAGAACCTTGTCTGTGTCGCCGAGATACTCTACAAGCTTCTTTGAATATTCTGTCGGTTCAAGCTCATCAAGGTGAATGGGGTTTTCGTCATACCAACCCATATACTTCTGATAAACCGCCTTTACATTATGCTTGAGAGTTCCGTAATACTGACGAGTGTACCAAACCTTGTTGAGTTCATCGGGAAGTTCAATCATATTTGCAATTTCGGTTGATGTATAGCCCTGATTGATGTACATAAGTGTCTGTGAGAATATGTACTTATAGACAGAGGCTGTGTTTGCCATGTAGTCATTGATTACATCGTTGCCCCAATGCGGCCAGTTGTGAGCCTGGAAAACTACTTCGGCTTTATCTCCGAAAAGCTCCTTTGCCTCCATAATGTACTGCGCCCACGCATTGCCGTCACGAACCTCTGCGCCTCTAAGTGTGTAGAGGTTGTGCATTGTGCCGGAACAGTTTTCAGCCATCCACAAAGCCTTGTATTTTGGAAGGTAGGTGTTCATCTCGGCAGGCGATTCTGTGTCGGGAGTAAGCTGGAACACCATTTCAACACCGTCAACCTTGATGGTTTCGGTAGCTTTCTTTACCTCATAAGACGGTGAAATGTATGTTGTTGTGCCGCTTGAAGGGGTAAGACCGATACCTACCGACAAGCTGCCCTTACCGCCCTTCTCAAGCAATGATCCGTACTGAAAGTTGGTTCTGCGTTTCATTGCGTTTCCTGCAAAAACATTTTCTTCCATAACAGCCTTTTCGTAGCCTTCGGGAACGATAATGAGCGTTTTGCCGGACTTAATCTGCTCGTCAAGCGGAAGTGATGAATCGGCAACATCCTTTTCGTCAATAAGTCCGCCGATACCGCCGTAGTGGTCAATGTGAGCGTGGCTTACAACAACAGCGGCAATATGCGCCTTGCCGAACTTAGATTCAAGAAGTTCAAGCGCCGCCTTTGCAGTTTCGGAGCTTGTTGTACAGTCAAAAACAATCCAGCCGTTGTCGCTCTTTACAAAGGTTACATTGGCAACATCGTAGCCTCTGACCTGATAAACACCGTCAACAACTTCAAAAAGTCCATAAAGCGAGTTAAGCTCCGTGTTTCTCCAAAGGCTTGGGTTTGCACTGTCGGGAGTTGACGAATTTCTGATAAAGTCATATGCTGTCTGGCTCCATGCAACAGTTCCGTTCTCTGTTTTGATTTCGAGTTTGTCGGGTGCTGTTATAAAGCCCTTTTTTGCAAATTCCTTTTCCTGTTCATCGGAAAAGTCAAGGGTCTTATACACCTGTGCGTTTTCGTCAGCCGTATATTTTGACGCATCCTTTACATCACTGTTGAATTTTGCGGATGTACTGCTGTCGCTCTGCTGACATCCGCAAAGTGCAGACGAGGCAATCAATGTTGCCGCCAAAGCAAGGCAAAGCCCCGTTTTCTTTTTGTTAATCATAGAATATTTCCTCCGTGTTTTTATCTGTCCATGATTTTTGGTTTAAGCTGAATTATAATAAATAATTGTCATTTAGTCCATACATTTGGCACAAAGTGAAAATTTTTGGCACGAAATGCAAATTAAAGTCACTATTTGCGATATTATGTGATACAATAAGAGTGATAATTATGCAGGAGGTACGGTATGAGGATTGCAATAGTTGATGATTGCGAAAGTGAGCGGAATGAACTTTGCAAAAGACTTTCTCAAAGCTCATTTTCAAGGTCATATGATATTGAAATTTGCGGATACGGTAACGGAACGGATTTTCTGAACGAGGCAATGCAGAACAGATTTGACCTTGTTTTTATGGATATATATATGGAAAAGGAAAACGGAATTGATGCGGCACAAAAGCTGAGGAAGTTTGACAAAGATTGTCTGCTTGTTTTCACAACCACATCAACGACCACGCACTTGAAGGTTTTAGGGTTCGGGCATTGCACTATCTTGTGAAGCCGTACAGCGATGACGAGCTTGATATGTTGCTTGATGAGATTTCGCAGAAAATTTCCGTTGAAGAAAAATACATTGAAATACCCTCTGCAAATGACTCGTTGCGTATAAAACTTTGCGACATTTTGTATGCCGAGCATTTTAAGCACTGCATACATATTCATTGTACGGACAAATCCGAAAAGTCTGTGCGCAGTACATTTGCCGAATTTGTAATGCTGTTTGATGACGGGGATAATTTCTTTGTGTGCAACCGAGGAATCATAGTAAATTTTGAACACATCAGGGATATGAACGGCAATGAATTTGTTCTTGACAACGGTGAAAGAATCTCCATAAGTCGAAGTCTTGTAAAAAGCGCAAAAAGCACCTTTGGCGAATATATTTTCGGCAGGAGGGATTTGCATTGACAAATGTTCTCTCCCCGATGATTGAACTCGGCGCAATCATTCCCGGTGTTGTACTTGCATATCTTCCGATAAAAAATTATCTCAAACTATCAAAGCTCCGGCTGTTTCCTGTGATGATTTTATCACTTGTGTGCCTTTGCACATTGTGCGGTTTTGTTTGTTACAGATACAATCTGAAATCGTTTGTGCTTGCAATACCGATAGTGCTTGCTCTTTCGGCAGCATACTGTTGTTCACTCAAAACATCCATGTGGAAATCGGTGAGTGTTTTACTTGCGGTATGCGGAGTGTTTGCCTGCATTGCGAGCATTACACGGGCGGTTGATTCTATAACATTTCCGCAGAACACAACGCCGTGGTTTGAAATTAAATCGGCTGTGCTGTTCAATATTCTATGCTGGATGTTTGTAATTCTTGCATGGTATCCTGCAACACACGGTGCGAGTGAACTGCTCGATGATGAAAACATTGCCCAGACATGGTATGTATTCTGGATTTTACCGATAATATTCATCTTGCTCAACTTTTTTATAATTCCATGGAATCCTAACATTCTCCATACAGGAAGAATTATGCAGGGTTACATTGTTATCAGCGTATCACTTCTTGTGCTATTGCTCATTTTCTACGCTTTGCTGTATTTTATTGCAAAAAGTCTAAACCGCAATAACAAACTTGCTCAGAAAAATCAATTTTTGAATATGCAGAGGGCACAGTATGACGCATTAAAAGTCGCTATTGAAGAAACCCGTCAGGCACGGCATGATATGCGACATCACTTTGCCGTACTTAATGCTCTTGCCGAGCAAAAGAACTGGGAAGAACTTGAAAAATACCTTTCGTCAGCATCGCAGAATATTCCCGACACAGAGCTTGTACTCTGTAAAAACCACGCTGTTAATGCGATTATCGGACATTATTATTCAAAATACAAGAGCAATGGTATTCCGTTTAAACTAAAAATTGACATCCCCGAAAAGTTGACAGTTTCGGAATCCGATATCTGTCTTGTAATCGCAAATTTGCTTGAAAATGCATTTGAGGCGAGCATGAAGCTTGACAGAGATAAACGGCAGATTAAAATGTATGCCCGTCCGCATTCCGAAAAGATATTGCTTATTTCCGTAGAGAATGCTTTCAACGGAGAGATTACCGAAAAGGACGGTTTTTTCGGTTCGTCAAAGCGAAACGGTAACGGTATCGGTACGCAGTCGGTACGCAGAATTGCCGAAAAAGACGGCGGTTATTGCAGATTTTCTCACGAAAACGGGATTTTTACGGCGGATGTTATGCTGCACGGCAAAAACTGAATCGGACATTATAAAAGGGAAGAAACTTTTTTCGGTTTCTTCCCTGTTTTTTATTCCGTAATTTTGTTTTCTTTTAGCGAATATTTTGTCACCGTGTTCCAATCTCGGCGGATTGAAATATCAGCGGTAAGGTTTGTGTTGTCATAAACAATCGACCATTGAGTATTGCTTGTTATATCGTTCGGATTCGGTGCTTGTGACGCCGAAACAAGAGCCTCCCATGCTGTTTCTTTTGTGTAACTATTATTCTTTTTAAGAACATTAATTATCTTATCATACCGCTCTCTGCCGTGACCGTAAACACCGTTTTTCTGATAAGGCTTTACAAAATTTGTACATCACAAAAAAGTTTGTAACGGCAGGCGATTTTGTAACAACAAGCCTTCGGTCATTGCTGTTGCAATCGTACTCAATAACACGACCGTCACCGTTTGAATCGGTAACATAAAAGTGATAATCTCTTCGCTTGAGGCGAACATATCGTATTTTTCAAAAAGTGTAACCGCCTCTTCGGTTGACGCAGCTCTGTCAAGTATAAGACGGATTGCAAGCGTTGTGGCAATAACAGGCTTTCCGCTTTGCTGACGGACGGGCTTGCTGTCAAGTGTGAGAACTGCGATTGACACGCCCTTTTCATTGATTCCGTCAAGGCTGATAAACGGTGAGAGCAAGGTTGCAAGCCTTGTTTTATCACTCAACTCGGGGTTGTTTGCACCTACATTATCAAGTGCCGCAAACGCAACCGACCTGTAGCCGTCCTTTGGCGAACAATGTACAAGCATTGACGAGGTGTCGTTCTTGAAATCATAGTTTCGCCCCATCATTACGCTGTCGGGATTTTTCATTGTAAAGGCACTGCACCCGAAATTCGGCATTTTAAGATTGACGGGATAATCGGGCAGAACCTCCTGCAAAATTGCATCGAGAGCCGACTCATCATCAAAAATTCCTCTGTCAATGATTTTATCAATGCTGTAATCGTAGTATATATCCATTTTATAAAGGTTAAAATCGCTGTAATCGGTCAGCTTTTTAACAGAATCAAGCGTATGCTTTCTTGCGTCAATCATAATGTATCCTCCTTAAAACGGGGTATTTTCAACGCAATAATAGCATAATATTTTTATTTTTTCAACAATTTTGAGTCAATTCGCAATAATTTTTTCATAAGAAAAATCGGAAAGACAGAATTTTTGATTTCTGTCCTTCCGACCTATATTTTACATATTGAATTTTAAATTATTTAAGAAGATTATTGTCTGTAAAATAATCGATTCTCATAGAATGACGGACATCCTCAAGTGTTTTTGCGGCAGTTTCCTTTGCAACCTTACTGCCCTCTTTGAGAATATCGAGAACATCGGAAGATGATTTTCCCATTCTTTTCTGCGTTCACGAATGGGACGAAGCTCCTCCTGCATAACATTGTTAAGGAATTTCTTAACCTTGACATCACCGAGTCCGCCACGCTGATAATGAGCCTTGAGTTCGTCAAGACAGCTGTAATCATTCCAAAATTCCGCAAAATGCTCGTCACGGCAGAATGCGTCAAGATAGATAAACACGGGATTGCCCTCAACCTTGCCGGGATCCTCAACACGAAGATGATTCGGGTCGGTAAACATTGACATAACCTTTTTCTTGATATCCTCAGGTTCTTCTGCAAGATAAATGCAGTTGCCGAGGGATTTGCTCATCTTTGCCTTGCCGTCAATACCGGGCAGTCGCAGACAAGCCTTGTTGCTCGGAAGAATAATCTGAGGTTCCGTAAGAGTTTCGCCGTAAACGGAATTGAACTTGTGAACAATCTCCTTGCATTGTTCAAGCATCGGGAGCTGATCCTCGCCGACAGGAACGGCAGTTGCACGGAATGCCGTGATATCAGCCGCCTGACTAATCGGATAACAGAAAAATCCTACAGGAATGCTTGCCTCAAAATTACGCATCTGAATTTCCGCCTTAACGGTGGGGTTACGCTGAACACGGGACACGGTTACGAGGTTCATATAATAGAAAGTAAGCTCTGTAAGCTCGGGAATCATTGACTGAACAAAAATCGTTGACTTGTTCGGATCTATTCCGCAGGCAAGGTAGTCGAGCGCAACCTGCAAAATATTCTGTCTTACCTTTTCGGGATGCTCGGCATTGTCGGTAAGAGCCTGAGCGTCTGCAATCATAAGGTATATATCATCATATTCGCCCGAATTCTGGAGCTTTACTCTCTCCTTGAGCGAACCTGCATAGTGACCGACATGAAGTCTGCCCGTAGGACGGTCACCTGTTAAAATTACTTTTTTCATAGGTTTCTCCTTTGTTTACCTTGATTCAAAGGCAAAATTCTTTTCTATGATTATATCACCATAAACAACAGCCGTCAACATTTGTAAAAAAGCTAAAAAGAAAAATATTCCATAATAATTCCCATATATTTTATGCCACAAAATTCGACAGAATGTTGCATAAGACACACGCAAAATTCATTTGACCGTTGAATTTTTTAAATAAAAATATAATATTTTAAAAAACGAGGGCAAAGAGTATGGAGTACGATTATCATAAAAATGCAGGACAGCTTGCATTCATAAAATTTGTAAAAGGTCTTGTGCATCTTCTTATTCGCCCGAAGGTTGAATGGAAGGACAAGAGCCTTAAAAAGAGCCTAAAGGGCAAGCCTGTTGTGTTTGTATGCAACCACACTCACCACTTGACGGAGTTGTGATAAGCTCTGTACTCAGCAGATACAAGCCGTATATGCTTGTTAAAAAAAGCTGGTACGACAAGAGCGGAACAGGCTCGTTTATCCGAATTTGCCGCAGTATTCCCGTTGACTTTGACACCATGGACACAAACTGGTATGCACAAAGTGAGGTGCGGTTGAAAACGGATATTCAATGCTTATCTTCCCTGAGGGCGGAATTGCAAGAGAGGGCAAAATGCTCCCGTTCAAGCCCGGTGCGGCATTGCTTGCGGCAAAAAAAAGGTCTTGACATAATCCCGATTGCATCTTTGGGTGAGTATAAAATTCTTTTTGGAAAGAGGCAGAAAATTTTAATCGGCAATCCGATAAAATCCGAATGTCCCGAAAATGTTCGCTACTCAAAATATGCAAAAGAAATAAGTGCCGAAGCCGAAAAGCAGGTCAAAAAGCTTTATCTTGAGCTTGAAGAAAAATACGGCAAAGGCAAGGTTTATTACAAAGAAGATTTTTCTTCGGAAAATTTATAATAAAATCAAAAAAATCAAAATTTTAAGTGAGGTAATTAAAATGAACAATGCTATTGCAGATCAGATTAAGGAAATGCTCGTAGAAAACCTTAGAATTCCCGAAAACATTCTTACATACGATTCAGAGCTTTTCGGTGACGAAATCGGTCTTGACTCAATCGACTCAATCGAAATCGTTGCAGGCATCGACACACTTTTCGGTATTGATATGACAGGTGCAGACCGTGAGCACTTCCAATCAATCAGAGCACTTACAGAATATGTAGAAAGCAAGCAGGGTTAATATGGCTGACAAAAAGAGATGTGTTGTCACAGGACTCGGACTTATCTGCGGTGTCGGTGACAATGTAAAGGATTGCTGGGATGCCGTAACACTCGGTCACTCCGGCATTGATGAGGTTAAGTCGGTTAACACCTCAAACTGTTATGCACACAAGGGTGCAGAGGTTGATCAAGCATCGTCAGAGCTTTCTCCCGAAAACTATGACCGTTCTTCCCTTCTCTGTATTCATGCCGCAAACGAGGCTTTTGAAGATGCAAACATTGACGCATCCGAAAAGAACATCGGTGTTATTCTTGGCAGTTGTGTAGGCGGTGCGGCAAGCATTGACAAATATTACACAGACGAAATTAAGGGTGACGGCGGTAAAAAAGAAGATATTTTCAAAATGGGTGCTTCGGCAATTGCCAACAATGTTTCCGCTCATTTCGGACTTGAGGGCATTACCGCAAACATCGTCAACGCTTGTGCGGCAGGCACAATGAGCATCGGCTATGCCTGTGACCTTATCCGTGAGGGCAAGGGTGATGTGTTCATCGCAGGCGGTTCGGACAGCTTTTCTTCACTTGCATTCAGCGGTTTCCACGCTCTCCATGCACTTGACGAAAACGCCTGTTCCCCGTTCAATCACAGCACAGGTATCACGCTCGGCGAGGGTTCGGGTATTCTTGTAATCGAAAGCTACGAACACGCTGTTGAACGAGGCGCAAAGATTTACTGTGAAATTCTCGGTTCGGGTGTAAGCAGTGACGCTTACCACATTACCGCTCCCCGTCCCGACGGTGAAGGTCAGATGAGTGCAATCAGAAGGGCTGTTGAAAGCTCTGCTCTTAGTTTTGACGATATCGACTACATAAACGCACACGGAACGGGTACTGCCAAAAATGACGAGGCTGAATTTCTTTCACTTCACACACTTTTTGACGGCAACGACCACCTTTCTGTCAGCTCAACAAAATCTATGACAGGTCATTGCCTCGGTGCGGCCGGCTCAATCGAGGCTGTATTTTCCGTAAAAGCAATAAAAGAAAACCTCGTTCCGCCTACAATCGGCTACTCCGATGAGGATTTGAAGGTGCTTTCCGAAAAGGCGGGCAACATTGACTTTATTCCGAACAAGAGCCACACAAAAGATGTTCACTATGCAATGTCAAACTCATTTGCATTCGGCGGCAACAACGCAAGCATCATTTTCTCGGACAACGAGCATAATATTCCCGACAACAGTAAAAATGAAAAAATTTACATTACGGGCATTTCAAAGCTTACAGGCACAAAGACAGATGAACACAGCCTTAACTGCAACCTCACCTCCGAAGATTATGACAAACACGGAATCAAGGTTGCATTTTACAGAAAGCTTGACCGTTTCAGCCAGCTCCAGCTTTTGAGCGGTATGGACGCACTTACAGACGCTGACATTAAAATTGACAAAGACAACGAATATAAAACAGGTATTGTAATCGGCACGGCTGACGGCCTATGACCGAAATTGTTGATTTCCAGAAAAAGGCAATCACAAGAGGCACCGAAAAGGGCAGTGCTTTTTCATTCCCGAATACGGTTTACAATGCCGCAGGCGGTTATCTGAGCATTTTCTCAGGCATCAAGGGCTACAACGCAACTGTTGCAAACGGCAATCAGGCAGGACTGCAGAGTATTTGCTATGCCGCCGATATTCTTGCAGACGGCAACGAAAGCGTTATGCTTGCCGCAGGTACCGATGAAAATACAAAGACAAACCTTGAACTCTATACAAAGGCCGAATTGCTTGAAAAGCCGCTCGGTGAGGGCTCTGTAACTCTCGTTCTTGAAACAGAGGAAAGTGCAAACGGCAGAAATGCACGCAAGTATGCAGAAATTAAGGGTTATGCACAGGCTCACCGCCCTGTATCTTATGACAACTCAGAGGTTGACAGCAAGGCTGTTGTTGAGGTTATCGAAAAGGCTTGTGTGAATGCCGGCATTGAGGCAGACAATATCGACTTTGTATGCTGTGATGACAGGAAGATTATCAAGACGCTTATGCCATGCTATGATGTATCGCAGGAAATCGGCAATGCAAGAGCCGCAGCAAGCGCAATGACAGCAGCATATGCGGCTGAGCTTCTTTCTGACAGAGAGAAAAATTACGAATACGGACTTGCTCTTTCAATGGGTGCGGGCGGAACATACTCTGCCGTAATCCTGAAGAAAGCGTAAAAATCGGAGGTAAATATGAGCAAAACCGCTCTTGTAACAGGTTCATCAAGGGGCATTGGCAAGGCTTGCGCTTTAAAGCTTGCAGAACTTGGATATGACATTGCCGTGAACTGCAATTCAAATTTAGAAATGGCTCAAAAGGTTGTTGACGAAATTACAGCACTCGGCAGAAAAGCCGTTGCATACAAGGCGAACACGGCAGATATTGACGAAGTAAAGGATATGTTCCGCAGTATTCAGCAGGACTTCGGCGGAATTGATGTGCTTGTCAACAACGCAGGTGTGGTTGACGACGCTTACCTTTTGATGATTAAAGACGAGTCGCTTGAAAGAAGTCTTGACATTAATATCAAAGGATATTTCAATTGTGCAAGACAGGCATCGCTTAAAATGCTCCGCAAAAAGAGCGGAATCATCATCAACATTTCTTCCGTAAGCTCTGTTCTTGCAGTTGAAGGTCAGTCGGTTTACAGTGCAACAAAGGGTGCGGTAAACGCTATGACTCACACGCTTGCAAAGGAACTTGCAAAGTACGGAATCAGAGTAAACGCAGTTGCACCCGGTTTTATCGAAACCGAAATGATGAACGGCATTCCCGAAGAGTTGCAGAAAAAGTATCTTGAGGCTATTCCCGAAAAGAGATTCGGCACAGTTCAGGATGTCGCAAATGTCGTTGGACAGCTTTGCAGTGACGATTTTTCATATATGACAGGTCAGGTGCTTGTGCTTGACGGAGGACTCAGCTTATGATGAATCTGCTTGAAATCAATCAGAGAATAAAACAAAGACCACCCTTTCAGATGATTGAGAGGGTGACCGAGCTTGAGCCGAATGTTTCGGCAACAGGTATAAAAAATGTGTCGGTGAACGAGCCGTATTTTGCAGGCCATTTTCCCGACACACCGATTATGCCGGGAGTATTGCTCATTGAATCTGCGGCACAGCTTTGCAGTCTTGTATTTGCTCCCGAAAGTGTTGAGGAGGACAAGTTATATGTTCTTCTAAAAGTCAAGGATTTCAAAATGCTACGCCCCGTTATTCCGGGTGATACGCTTATTATCAGCGTAAATGTTACAATGTCAACAAAGTCGGCATTTGAATTTGCGTGTGTCATCAAGGTTGACGGTGAAGTGAGGGCAAAAGGAAATCTTTTGTTTACCACAATGGATAAAAATGCGGTTTACAAGCCGTCACAGGAGTGATTATGAAAGTTCTCGTATTAAACGGTAGTCCAAAGGGCGAAAAAAGCAATACTCTCAACATTACAAAAGCATTTCTTGACGGCTTTTCGGCTGACACTGAGATTGAATATATCACGGTTAAAAAGGAAACAATCAAGCCGTGTATGGGTTGCTTTTCGTGTTGGAGCAGAACACCCGGCAAATGTGTTATAAAGGACGATATGCAGAAAATCTACGAAAAGATTAATTCTGCCGATATTATCATTGAGAGCTTTCCGCTCTACTTTTTCGGTATGCCGTCACAGATGAAAGCATTAACCGACAGATGTCTGCCGTATATGCTCCCCTATTCGGGAAATGTTGCCGAGGACAAAGAAGCCTCTTTCCATGAACTGCGTGATGAAGCAATGCACGAAAAGAGGCTTTTGGTTATTACAACTTGCGGCTATGTGAGTGCCGAACCGATGTATCCCGCACTTATAAAACAGCTTGATTTGATTTGCGGTAACGGCAATTACACGATGATAAAATGTCCCGAGGGCGAGCTTTTTATTGCAGAAAAAGCTGAAAGGCAGAGAAAGGCATACCTTGATTCAATCACGGAGGCAGGCAGGGAATTCTGCGAAAACCGCTGTCTTTGCGATGAAACAATGAAAAAAATTTCAAAGCCTATTCTCTCCCCCAAAGGATTCGAGGCAATTACTAAGGCTCATTGGAAAATGAGTTAATCAGCTTTTCGGGCGAACATATTCGGACAATGCTCCGAGAACGAACTCGTTGACAGCGTCTGCAAGCTTTTCGGAGCTTTCTGCACAGCCGTCATTGAACCAACGGACATAAACCGAGATGAATCCCGAAACGACAAACTCAACAAGGTATTTGAGTTTTGTTTCATTTTTAAAATTAAGCACAGGTCTTATTGAAACCTCGATAAATCTTTTCAAAAGCTCAACAGAGCGTCCCGAGCCGAACACCTCGGGAGAATTTTTCAGAATTTTATTAATCTGTTCTTTATTTTCAACAATGGAAAGACCGATAAAATTCAGCTGATTCACAAGATTGTTGCCGTCACGGTCGGATTTTTTCGCATGGCTGATAACATCGTTGATCATATCGTAATTGATATCATCGACAACATCCTGAACCGTGTGATAATGGCGGTAAAAGGTTTTGCGGTTAATCATCGCCTTTTCTGCAAGCTCAGTCACCGTGATTTTGGAAACATTTTTTTCGGCAAGCAAATCAATCAGCGAATTTTTTATATTGGTTCTTGTTTTTACAATGCGAAGGTCAGTCACATTAGCATCCATACTATCACCCCATAAAACAGTTTGATTATAGCACCAAAATTTTTTTGAGTCAACGGAGGTCCTTATGACAGGTCTGATAATTGAAGGCGGAGCAAGGCGAGGAATTTTTACCGCCGGTATAACCGACTGTCTGCTTGAAAACAAAATACACTTTGACTATGTTGCAGGAGTTTCGGCGGGAGCTGAGGTCGCCCTTGATTTTACCGCAAAACAGGAAGGTCGTTCCCGCAGGTTATTATGCCCCACAGAACAGGTGATTTTTCGGTTCTCGGGTTTCTTTCAATGGATCTTGACAATATGATTTACAGATTTCCTTATCAGGACTATCCGTTCGATTTTGATACATTTTTTGCGTCAGATACAAACTGCGAATTTGTGGCAACCGACTGCGTAACAGGCAAGGCAAAATATTTTTCCGAGAACAAAAGCGAACAGCGCTTGCTTGACTCCGTAAGAGCGTCCTGCACAGTTCCTATTCTCTATCAGATAAGCGAATTTGAGGGTGGAAAGTATGTTGACGGCAGTATTGCCGACGCTGTTCCCTTTGACCGTGCGTTTGAACAGGGCTGTTCCCGTGTGCTTGTGCTTTTGACAAAGCCGAAAATGAGCCTTGCACGGACTATCGCAAGTTTGAATTTTTAATTAACAAAAAATACAAGGACTATCCGAACCTCATTAACGCTCTTATGACGAGATTTGACCGCTATAATGAGCAATGCAAAAGAATGAAACAGCTTGAGGAGGACGGCATACTTATGGTACTCCGCCCGTCACACAAGTATGTAAAATCATTTGAGATGAACACGGATGTGCTTGACGAGGCGTATAACGCCGGCAAGAATCTTGCAAAAGAAAAACTTGCCGAAATTGAAGATTTCCTCAATGTTCTCGAAAAGAAATAACACGACAATAAGTTTTCTAATATATTATCTTCCCGAAAGTCAAGGTACAGTTTTGTGCCTTGACTTTTTATTTTAAAAACAATTCAATTGACATCCAAATCATTATGCAGTATGATTGTATTGACAGATAAACTTGGCTTTAGGTCAAGACCTTTTAGAATGTTTTGGAGTGATTTTATGTACACAATCGGTCAGGTATCTCAGATGTGCGGTATTCCTGTTTCAACCCTGCGTTACTACGACAAAGAGGGACTTTTTCCGCATATGGAGAGGGTGTCGGGTATCCGCAGATTTTCCGACAGAGAGCTTGAAACACTCCGCATAATTGACTGCCTCAAAAAATCGGGACTTGAAATCAGGGAAATAAGAAAATTTATGCAATGGTGCGCCGAGGGCAGTTCGTCCTATCCGCAAAGGCGAGAACTTTTTGAAAATCAGAAAAAAACCGTAGAAAAGGAAATTGAGCGTCTTCAAAAGACGTTGATATGCTCCGCTTTAAGTCTGGTACTACGATACTGCCATTGCTGACGGCAACGAGGACAGAATCAACGAAATGCTCCCAAACAATCTTCCCGAGGATATTCAAAAGCTGTATGACCATGCCCACAGCGATGACGAAGATTAATTTTGATAATTTGTAAATTCACAGAATTACGCTCTCCAAACGGAGGGCGTTTTATTTTGTGCTATTTTATTTTGTTCCGAAATATTTTATGTAGCTTTCAATGTTTCCGTTGATTTCTTCAAAAATTTTCCGCACCCCGTCAATGCCTAAATTCTCATGATAAAACTTTGCTCTGCCCTCTCTGTCAATTTCAATCATCAAAACATTCTCACCGTCAACCTCAGCATAAAGATTGCACGATAACTCCGGATATTTCACCTAACCACCTCGGTAATTTATATGAGGATACATTATGTAATTTAACTTGTAATCGCTTTTGCGATGTGTTATACTCGGGTTAGAAACTGAAAGAGGCAGAGTTATGGTAAGAGAAATTGTACATGATCCTATGTTTTTACAGAGAAGTCGGAGGACGCAACACAGGCAGATTTGCAGACGGCACAGGATTTGCTTGACACACTCAGGGCAAATTTTGATCGTTGTGTGGGCATGGCGGCTAACATGATAGGCGTTGCGAAAAAGATAATCGCAATTAATGACAACGGAAAATATCTTGTTATGTTCAATCCCGAAATCATTAGCAAGTTCGGTGAATTTGAAACCGAGGAGGGCTGTCTTTCGCTTGACGGCGAACGCAAAACAGTTCGTTACAAAACGATAAAAGTAAAATATTTCAACGAAAATTTCAAGCAGATAAAACGCAGTTTTTCAGACTTTACCGCACAGATTATTCAACATGAAATTGACCATTGCAACGGGATTCTGATTTAAAGTTAATACAAATCCTTCTCTCCCCGACAGTCACACGGTACAATGTGTGGCTGTCGGGTTTTATTTTGCACATTTATTTTGCACAAAAGTTTTACTGCAATTTATTCATTACAACTAATTCACCGTCAATCTGAACCTTTTTTGGATTATTGTTTTGTAAAAATCGCACGAAATTGCATGGCAGAATATTTTGCAATTGCACTTTGAATTATATTGTGCTATAATATTAATACAATAGAAACACAGAAAAATTGTAATTAATCAAAAGGTGGTAAGATTATGAAAAACAATAAAACTCTCAAATACACAGGAATTATACAAGGTGTACTCATTGCAACTCTGTTACTGCTTGCCATTTCGATTCAAGTGGTATTTATGTATAACACATACTATTGTGAAGATTATACTTTTGATTTTCTTAGAAATATGGGCATTGGTTATTGGGATTTACGGAATAATTCTTCAGCGTTTTTCCTCATAAATTCCATTGCGGAAGTCATAGCTTATTTTTTAGGTTTGATGCGTCTTTATGTTCTTAAAATAATTTTTCAGATTATTGCCGCTGCAGCGTTAACCTTGCCTGTTATTTTAGGATATCTGTCAATATTCCGCAAAAACATAGTTGCAAACGGATTGATTATTGCAGGATCGGCATTGACTTTGTTATCCGCATGTCGGAGTCTTTTCTCTACCCTATTTGAACTTGCCCGTGGATTTGGCGAATTTACTTTGGTTCAAGTAGTTTTAATAATTGTGATACTGATAAAAATAGAATTGATTGTTGTTTCAATACTGCGGATAAAACAGATTAAAAAATCAAATCAGTTACAGTAAATAACGAAGCGGTGATTTTATGAAAACAAATAAAATGCTTAAAGTTACGGGAATTATGCAGAGTGTTCTCATCGGCATATTGCTGTTGTTTGCGATTAGCATTGAAGTAATGAGCCGTATGAATTTTTATGCATACGACTATTCACTCAATTTTGATTATTCTTCTTTTTGGGCAATACACGGCGACTACCCTGTCCTATTCATTTTCAACACTCTTTTTACAACCTTTGCATCTTTCTCAAGCTTGTCAGGAAATTATGTTTTATATGTTATTTTTGAAATTATGGATATTGCATCGTTGGTATTGCCCGTATATCTCGTTTACAAATCCATACGCAGTAAAAGCACGATGGCAAACGGATTGATTATTATATCATCTACTGTTACTTTTATGATTATGGTTGCTTACGGAGTTTATACCCTTCTTGACATAATTCGCGGTGCTGAAACATTCAATATTTACAGCATAATTTTCATCTTCATAATGTTGATAAAAGTTACTCTGTGCATTGTTTCACTGCTCAGAATAAAGGCAATTAACAACGCTGACGAATAGTATTACATATAAACAAGACAGTTTACGGCTGTCTTGTTTTGTTATTTATTAAAATTCCTTCATTGTATAACCCTTTCCCTACAAAATCTACAGGGACAGTTGCTGTGAACATTGACATATATTGCTGATTTAATATTCCAAATTTAATATTGCTAATTTGGAATTATAATGGTATAATTCGTGTAGATATTGCGGAGGTGTTGTCGTGAAAAAATTTGTATCGTTTTTGCTTGCTCTTATGATGATTTTCGGGAGCAGTACCCTTGCTTTTGCAACTGACAAAACAGACACACAAGACAACTCCACCTCCGATGAATCGGACGGCGGTTCAATGCCTACGGATTTTGCGATAATTCTTCTGCTTATCGCCGGCGGTACGGCAGTCGCAAGCTTTAAACGCCACAGAAATGACCATGACGATTACGATGAACCCGATGATGACACGGAAGAAGAAATTTGATTTTACATTATTAAAAACAACAAAGCCGACAGAATACAATCGCTGTATCTGCCGGCTTATTATTATGCTTAAAAACTAATTCATATTATTGTTTAATTCGTTTGAAGAATTTATTATTTCTCTGATTTCATTTTCGGCTTGTCTGACTTCTTCTAAAAATGCTCTTGATGAAACACGCAACGCACCGTTGCCCAGAATTATCATCTGTTCGAGTGCGTCGGATGTTACAACACGCACCTTGTTGGTTTTGGCAAGCTTGTGAGAGGTTTTCTCAATAAACATATCGGCGGTTTCTGCCTCTTTGGTATATACAATACTGATATTATTCACGGTTTCAACCTCTCTGTGTTCGCCCTTTACCTTGTACGCATCAAACACGAGAATAAGGTTGCACTTGCTGTAGCCTGATAGTTGCAGAGAATGTTTATCAGAGCGTGCCTTGCACCGTCAAGACTTCTTTCGGAAAGCTCTTTGAGGTGTTCCCACGCAAAAATAACATTGTAGCCGTCAACGAGCAGATACTCCGTGCGTCATACACGGGGGATTTTTTATACTTTTCAGCCGCCTTGTCAATAGACGAAACCGCCTTGACATGACGCTTTTCGGGAGCGTGTTTTCTGCGTGTCACAGGACCGTAGGTCTGTTCAAAAATCTGCATAAGCTCCTTGTCGAGAGCAAAAATATCGTCCTGAGTTTTGCACTTTGCAAAAGCGTTTTCGCTGTTTGTGCCGATTTCATCGTCTTTCGGAGCATCGAGAATACTCGGCAGATGCATATGCTCGCCGACCTCATTCCACGGCACATTGTAGCCTGCTCCGTGAGAACAGAACACAGAACCGCACGGATTGTCAACATCGGCATCACAATCGTAGCCGATTTGTGCAATAACTTCATCACTGTTGTGACACGGCTCATAGCCTTTAAGACTGCACGAAAGTCTGCCTCTGCCGTGAGTGTACTGCATAACTTCTTTTGTATAGTTGCCCATTTCGGACACGGGTGCAGTACCCGTGAGAACGGAATTTTCTCCCTTGGTTTCGGGAGAATTGAAAGTACCGCTCATCCGCTGAATATCTGACATTGCCCGTCCCACATTTTCGTTAGGCACTTCAAGCGTGAAATCATAAACAGGCTCAAGCAGAATGCTCTTTGCCGAGCGCAGTCCCTGTCTTACGGCACGGTAGGTTGCCTGTCTGAAATCTCCGCCCTCGGTATGCTTTGCGTGAGCTTTTCCCGAAACAAGCGTAATTTCAATATCTGTAATCGGCGAGCCTGTCAGCACACCGAGATGTGTTTTTTCGCAGAGGTGAGTAAGAATCAGCCTTTGCCAGTTGCGGTCGAGCAAGTCCTCTTTGCAATGGGAATTAATTGTAATTCCGCTGCCACGCTTTGCAGGTTTCAAAAGGAAATGAACCTCTGCATAGTGTCTTAACGGCTCAAAATGACCGACACCCTCAACCGTATTTTCAATTGTTTCTTTATAGATTATACTGCCTGTGCTGAACGATACATTCATACCGAAACGCTCTTTTATTATGCACCTCAACACCTCAAGCTGAATTTCACCCATAAGGCGGATGTGGATTTCACCGAGTCTGCTGTTCCACACAACATTTAGCTGAGGATCTTCGTTTTCAAGCGTTTTCAGCTTTGTGAGAGCCGTGTGGGCGTCTGTCCCGTCCTCTAATTCAACATTGTAAGTCAGAACAGGTTCGAGTACGGGAACTCCGGAATTTTTCTCAACACCCAAGCCGTCACCCGATGAAGTGAATGTTATTCCCGTTACCGCACAAACGGTTCCTGCAACAGCCTCCTCAACGGCTGTGAATTTCTCGCCAGAATAAATTCTTATTCTGTTTACCTTTTCGGCATTGGTATTTTTTTCGCTTTGGAGAATTTCACGCACTTTAAGACTTCCGCCTGTAATTTTCATAAATGTAAGGCGGTTGCCCTGATTGTCCTCTGCAATTTTATAGACCTTTGCACCAAACTCAGCACCGTAAGAGGGCATAACCGTGTATTCGTCAAGCAGATTTAAAAATGCCTTTACACCGTCAAGTTTGAGTGCCGAACCGAACATACACGGAAAGATTTTGCGTTCCTTAATCGCACCTGTTATGTCGGTCTTTTCAACGGCATCTGTTTCATAATATTTTTCAAGAATTTTTTCATCACATACGGCAACACTTTCACGAAAGCCGTCGGAGTTCGGATAGGTAAAATCAACGCAGTTTTCGTCAAGCCCTGTACGCAGCTGTGCCATAACGGAAAGCTTGTCCGCACCGTCAAGATCCATTTTGTTGACGAAGATAAAACACGGCACATCGTACTTTTTGAGCAGTTTCCAAAGTGTGCAGGTGTGACTTTGAACGCCGTCAGTTCCGCTGATTACAAGAATTGCGTAGTCAAGCACCTGAAGTGTACGCTCTGCTTCTGCCGAAAAATCAACATGACCGGGTGTGTCAAGCAGAGTAAATTCCGTGTTGTTGTACTTCATAACCGCCTGTTTTGAAAAAATTGTAATTCCACGGTCACGCTCAAGCGAAAAAGTGTCGAGAAACGAATCCCTGTGGTCAACCCGACCAAGCTTTGTTATGTTGCCCGAGGAGTACATCAGAGCCTCTGAAAGCGTAGTCTTTCCTGAATCGACATGAGCCAGAATACCGACTGCAATTTTTTTCATCTTATCACCATACCCGAAAATTTATATATTTCTTTTAGAGAATTGTTTCCATACCGATTTTTTGAATCTTAAAACCGATACGCTCGTAAAATTTCATTGCACCGTCATTGCCTGCCCACACATTTAGCGTAACATTATAGCAACCGCTTTTTCGGGCAAAATCAATAACATGGTTATACAGCTTTGTGCCGATATGCATCCCTCTTGTATCCTCGTCAACACACAAATCATCAATATACAGGGTTTTTATATTTGTGACCGACTTGCTTTCAAGATCCTGCCTGAAAATACAAAAAGCATATCCTTTTACTTTTCCGTTATGTTCTGCAACAAAAATCGGCTTTTGCTCATCAACAATTATTCGCTCAAGCTCCTCGTCTGTGTATTTCTTCTCACCAACTGTAAAAAGGTCGGGGCGGATATCGCTGTGAATCTTGTGAACCTCAAAAAGGAGCTTGTCAAGCTGCGGTATGTCTTTAAATTTTGCCCGTCTTATTGTTACTTCACACATAAATTCATCTTCCAATCATATAAAAATACCTTGTGCAATTTCGTTTTGCCGAAACCTTCAACATTCATTTTACCACATTAAAAAATTAATGTAAACAAAGCAAAAAGGCTTGCGACCAAAATTGACCGCAAACCTTTTCGGGAGTAAATATGAACGAAAGTAATTATCAGTTTTATGTTGTTATATAAGATTTTTGTAAAGCTCTTAAATTTCTTCAACACTTGCAGAATAAATCTATTTGTCTTATTATACACCTGTATATCTAAAAATTCAAGAACCATTTTAACATTTCTATGTCTTTTGCTGTCATTTGCATTAAAAACTTGTACTTTGCAAAAAGAATGGTATAATATAATCAGAATAAAATTTACATAACCAAGGAGTTGACATATATGTATGAAGAAATTTATGCTCAGGCAAAACAGGCTTGTAATGAGCTTTGCGATGTTGCCAAGCTTAAAGAGGGCAGTATTGTTGTAATCGGCTGTTCTTCAAGCGAGGTTGCAGGCGGAACTATCGGACACAATTCAAGTCTTGAAACCGCTCAGGCTGTTTTCAAGGGTATATACGAAGTGCTTTGCGAAAGAAAAATTTACCTTGCCGCACAATGCTGTGAACACCTCAATCGTGCAATCATCGTTGAGCGAGAGGCTGTTCCGAACGCTGAAATCGTGAATGTTGTTCCACAGCCAAAGGCAGGCGGTTCGTTTGCCACAACAGCATACAAAACATTCAAAGATCCCGTTGCGCTTGAAGAAATCAAGGCTGACGCAGGTCTTGACATCGGCGGAACACTTATCGGCATGCACCTTAAAAGAGTTGCCGTACCCGTAAGACTCGGCATTGACCATATCGGACAGGCAATTCTGCTTGCCGCAAGAACCCGTCCTAAATTCATCGGCGGTTGCCGTGCCGTTTATGACGACAGCTTTTAATTTTATTACAATTGACGGGCGGCAGTTTTCGGACTGTCGCCTGTTTTTTTATTACTGCTTATTAAAATTTCAACATATTACCTTGTTTTCCGCAAATTTGCGACATACAATATCAAAGAAAAGTTTGCATTTTTCACTAACTGTGGTATAATTTAATGAGATAATTTTTTTTCTGGAGGTACTATGAGCGGTATAATTGTTTCTGTTATTGTCCCCTTTCTTGAGAGCAATAACAAATTAATAGATACTCTGTCATCAATATCCGAGCAAAAGAATATTAATCAAGAGAACATTGAAGTGCTTATTGTTGACGCAACAGACAAAACTTCAGGCAAAATTGCAAGCGGCAGTATGTCAATGTGCAAGGTGATTAATGCAAAGTCGGTTAAAAGCTTTGCCGATGCCTGCAACCTTGCTGCGTCAAAAGCAACAGGCAAATATATCACGGTGTGCAATTGCGGCGACACTTTCAGCGATAACTATTTTGAAAGCTGCATTAAGGTGTTTGACGAAAAGGAAAAAATTCCTTTTGTTGCAGGTCACAGATTTTGCGTGAACCCTGTTTTCAGAGAGAAAAAGGAATTAAGACTTAACAAAGGTCAGCTTGAATCAAGCGTTGTCAACCTTTTTGATAATCCCAACCTCATCAATCTTGAGCTTACGGGTACTTTTTACAGAACTGAAATTTTCAAATCATACAAAATGAACAACAAGCTCAAGTACGAAAGCGCAGACGATTTTGCACTCAGAATTCAGCTTGATTATCCGGAGTATGTATATCTTGACGAGATTGAATTTGACTACTTTATGCCTGTAAGCGATGACTTTATGTACTATGTTCCCACAAACTACAAGGACTGGTACACAGATTCGCTTAACGGCTTCTTAAAGCCTCTCATCAATGACAGCAAGGACAGAGACGGAAATATTCCGCTGTTTATTCAGTTCTATATTGTTTTCAATATTACAACAAAGTTCCTTGCAAATATGAACAACCGCAACAAGCGTAATATGAACGATGAAGAGCTTGCAGTTTTCTTTGAAACAGCAAGAGAATGTTTTAAGTTTGCAAATGACGGTTTTGTTCTTAACAAAGACAAGTATGTTTCTCTCGGCTACAGCGAGGAAGCCGCCGAGATGTTCTATATGATAAAGCACAATTGTGTTTTCAAGGATATGCCTTTTGAATATTCCGAGGGCAAAAAAAGAGGTTTACCTCAACTGCAACAATGTCTATATTTCTAAGCTTACAGACCAGAGAGTCGGTATGCATGTTATGGACTACCGTGACGGCAAGCTTGTTATTGACGGCTCGTTCAGACAGGTTTTTGACCTTGAAGATTTTGAGCTTTATGTTCAGTTTGGCGACAAAAGACAGGTTCTTACAAACACAGACCGTTATTCTCTGACAAAATATTTCGGCATAAGTGCGTACAAGAAATTCACCTTCCACCTTGAGCTTGAGCTTGATCCGAAAAGCCTCAGCAGACGGTTGCATTCTTTGCAAGATACAAGGATTCAATTATTCCGCTCAAGCTTTCATTCCTGCACCATTGGTCTAAGTTTACAATCAAGCCAAAGAACTCCTACTGGAGATTCAACAAGTATGTTGCCTATATTGACAACTCAAGCACAATTGTAATCTGCCACGCATCTGCTATGGATACATTCAAGAGAGAACTCAAGTTCCTCCCATATGTTTTCATGGAGAGTAAACGCAGCTTCATTACAAGAATTCAGTATTGGCTTACAAGACCTTTCTTCAAGAACAAGAAAATCTGGCTCATGTACGATAAGCTGTACAAGGGCGGTGACAGCTGTGAATATCTTTACAGATATTGTGCAGACAAAAAGGACGGCATTTCAAGATACTATATCATTGACAAAAACACTTCCGATTACAAGCGACTAAAGGCTGACGGACTCAAGCCTGTCAAGAATCGTTCATTCAAGCACAAAATGCTGTTTCTCAATACCGATATTGCGCTCATTACAAACTCAAATGTATTCCCGTTCAACGGCTACAGTATGGATCGTTCAAGATTCATCAGAGGTTTGTGTAACTTCCCTTCAATGTGCTTACAGCACGGACTTTCGGTTCAGAAGTGTGCAATGGCTCAGCAGAGAATTGTTGACAACACACAGATGTACTTCCTTGCGTCAAAGTATGAGTACAAAAACCTGAGCAACCATGTTTACAACTATCAGGATTTTGACATTCTCAAGATGACAGGCATCGGCAGATATGACGGACTTATCAATAACGATAAAAAGCAGATTCTGCTTTCACCCACCTGGCGTATGTACAATGCAATGCCTGTTACAACAAGCGAGGGTGAACAGAGAGCTTACAATCCCGAATTCAAGCACACAACCTATTATAAAATCTACAATGATCTTATCAATAATAAAAAGTTGATTGATACGGCAAAGCGTACAGGCTACAAGATTAAATATGTTCTTCATCCGATTTTAAGCTCACAGGTTAACGACTTTATCCCCGATCCGTATGTTGAGGTTGTTTCATCGGTTGGCGATTTCAACTACGAAACAGCTTTTCAGGAGTCAAGCCTTATGGTAACAGACTATTCGGGCGTTCAGTTTGACTTTGCTTATATGAAGAAACCGCTTGTATATTTCCATCCGTCACAGCTTCCTGCGCACTATGATGACGGCGGATTCTTCTATGATACAATGGGATTCGGAGAAATTTGTACCGAAAGCGACCAGCTTGTTGACCTGCTCTGCGAGTATATGGAAAACGGCTGTAAAATGAAGCCAAAGTATGTTGAAAGAGTTGAAGATTTCTATCAGTTTGACGATCACAACAACTGTGAAAGAATTTACAACGAAATCATCAAGTATCAGCAACAGGTTAACAAAGACAAATTAAAATAATATTTAAGCGGTCAGTTTTTTGCTGACCGTTTTTGTTTTGCCAATACTCCTAAAACTCAATATACTTTTATTGTTTTTTGTACATATGTACAAATTTTGTATATATTGTTTAAAAAATCACTTGTTTTTCTCTTGAAATACTACACCGCATAAATTGTTATAACAGACAAATTATGGTATAATTGGTATTTGTAGCAATGTTGCAAATTCTACGAAAATTGTTAAGAAAACGAAGTTCCTGTCAGAAATTGACAGACAAAAATCCCGTACTTTTTGGGATTTCCGTTTACGGAGGATTTAAAAATGAGCAAAACCAAACGACAGTCCGGTATTGAGTTACTGCGAATTATTGCAATGATACAGATAATTTTTTTGCATGCGTATCAGTACGGATTACTTCATGACGCATCAAAGGCCGCAGGCGATATTGACGGTACATTGGTGACATTTGTATGGTCATTATGCAGAACCCCTGTTGATGTGTTTATTATGATAAGCGGCTACTTTATGATAACCTCGCAGTTTGATATAAAAAAGACCATACGGCGTGGCGGAAAAATCTACGGTGCAATGATTTTTTACTCGATTATACTTTCGATAATTTTCTTCATAAGCGATCCGTCGCTCATAAATATAAATTCAGTTATAAAGGCGTTCACTCCGCTAATGTCACGAACTTGGTATTTTCTGAGCAACTATTTGATTATTCTTCTGCTCAGCCCATTTCTCAACAAAATGCTTGCGTCACTTTCTAAAAAACATTACCTCTACTTTATGGGAATTGTTTTTGTGGCAGTAAGTCTATGGTCAACGCTTGCGGAAATTCACGGAATAAACAATGTTATCAGCGTCAACAAAATACTTGATCCTTATATGGGCAAGAGTCTTGGCGGATTTCTTTTGATGTACATAATCGGCGGTTATCTGAGGTTGTTTGTAAAGCAGAAACCGCTTGAGAAAAGAAAACCGAATTTCCGCTATCTCGGCATTTTCGTCGGCCTTTGCGTATTAGATTTTGTATTGGCATCTGTTTTTCCACAATACAAGCCGGCATTCGGTATGTTCAACAACCCGATTGTCCTCGCCGAATCGGCGATGTTGGTTCTCTTTTTCAGAGATTTCAATTTCAGCTCAAAATTTGTCAATACAGTAGCCGGCACAACGCTCGGTATATATGCAATCCACGAAAATCCGTATGTTCGTGATTGTCTGTGGCATGTTGCAAACTTCAGCAATAAGCACCTCTATGACACCCTGATTTACATTCCGATTGTAATTATAACAATCCTCTTCATATTCGCAGGCTGTTGCGTAATTGAGCTTTTAAGACTTAAACTCTTCGAATTTGTCGGCAATAAAATCAACGCACGCAAATCCATAACATCCGGCAACCGCTGTACAAAATAATATATCTTATAAAAAACAACACCGACAGATTCAAGCCAAAAGCTAACCTGTCGGTGTTTTTATTATTCAAAATATTTTCCGCTGCCCTTCATTTCTGTTTTGATGAAGTGCGACATAATTTTGCCGAGATATTTTTTCATCATTTTGTTATAACTTTCGGGGTTGACTTCACCGCCGTATGCCATAACATCAAATGTTATTTTCGCCTCGATAATCTTTGCATTCAGCCTAAAAAATCCGCAACGCCGATAGAATTTATAACGACTCATTCGCTGTTTTTGATTGGGGGCATTTTCTTCTTCAAGCTGTTCAATTGCAAGAAAAATCTTTTTACCCTTATATAGATTTTTAAATTCATCAAGCACGGCAACTCCGATTCCGTGTCCCCTCTCCTTTTCGGAAATTGCATAGTAGTACACATAGACAACTTCGCCGTCCGTGATTGCATAGATAAGTCCAATCCACTTTTCTTCATCATAAATTGCGTAAAAATCCGCACCGTCATTCTTTGATTTTTTCATCAAAAGCCAAAACGGTACTCTCTCAACGGCTGGAAATGCGGAAAAGTATAATTCTTTTACAGATTTATAATCACAAATTTGTTTTGTAACTTTTTTAAAGCAAATCATAAAAATCCCTTTCGTTACTATAATCACAGGGAATATTGTACCACATAAAAGATTAATTTGCCACAGCAGTTTTCGTCTTTGAAAGTTTTCTTATTTTAACATAATAAACCGCAATCATAAGGAGCATACTTCCTGTCCATGCGGCAGGACCGGCAACACAGATTGATGCGTAACCTATTACAGAACTGAAAATGACGGGCGTCATAATTCGCATAACAACTTCGATAAGTGAACCGATCATAGGCACAATGCCGTTTTTAAGTCCCTGAATTGTTCCACGGTATATAAACAGCATTGCAAGCGACCACTCAAACGGACAGTTCCAAAAGATAAACTGAACGGAATAATCAATAGTCTGCTGTGAGCTTCCGCTTGTGAAGATTCCTGTTATCGGCTGAGCAAAAATCATTGAAACCGCACCGATTACAATTGAGTATGCAATACAGGTCAACAGGCAGAAATTGACGCCTTTTTTGATTCTGTCATATCTTCCCGCGCCCTCGTTCTGACCTGCAAATGTTGCGATAACCGTACTCATTGAGTTCATCGGATTCTGGATGAGTAGCTGAACACGGTTGCCGATTGTGTAGGCGGCAACGGCATATGAACCGAACTGATTTACGAAATACTGCAAAACCATCATTCCGATTGAAATTACTGAGTTTTGAAGTCCCATCGGGAAACCGACTTTTAGCTCATCCCGTACAGTTGAAGTCAAATTTTTAAAGCTGTTTCTGTTCGGCAAAAGCATTTTCACCTTGAAAAAAATGTACACGCAACAGAGAACCGCCGACACAAGCTGAGAGATTACCGTTGCAATTGCCGCACCCGAAACATCCCACCTGAACACTATGATAAATAACAGGTCAAGTCCCACATTCATTACGGATGAAAAGAGCAACAGATAAAGCGGAGTTTTGCTGTCACCAACCGAACGCAGAAGTGATGCCGTAAGGTTGTAGAGCATTGTTGCGGGGATTCCGAGGTAAATTATTGTAAGATATCTGCTTGCGTACTCGAATGTATCCGAGGTTGTTCCGAGCATTGTAAGCAGCGGATTAACAAGAAGTACAAACGAAACAGTAAGCACAACAGCCGACACAACGCCAATTATTATGTGGGCGGCAACGCTCTTTTTCACCCGTTCCATATCGTTTGCACCGAAATGCTGTGAAGTGATTACCGAACAGCCGGCGGAAAGTCCTATGAAAAATCCGAGTGCAAAAAAGTTGAGCGAACTCGTTGAACCGACAGCCGCAAGCTTGATTTCACCGAGAGTCTGACCGACAATCAGCGTATCGACAACATTGTAAAGTTCCTGCAAAAGGTTGCCGATTATTACGGGAATTGCAAAAAATAAAATCTGACTTGAAATTTTACCCTGAGTCAGATTTCTAACAGATTTTGAACCATTCATAACATTCACACTTCTTATCAAAAATTTTTATGTTTTTAATATCTTTTTCGTTTAAATTTAAGTCTTGGCAACACTCTGATTTTGATTGTTTAAATGCAGAGTATGTTGTATATAGCAAACAGATTTAAATCAGAACAACACTCTGCTTTGCTTGCAAGGAGCAGAGTGTGCGATAGATTGCAATCTGCACTAGATTATAGCACAGCGATTTGTGAATGTAAATGTATAGGAATGACGAAATAAAGACGCTTTTGTTTTGAAAAAACTTTACACAATGCACAGTATTGATTTTGTCCTATTTTATTACAGCATAATTTTATAACCAAATAATAAGTATTTCACATTATCCGATTATTATTGACTGTTTTAAGAACATAACCGTTTTGATGAAATTTGCAAATTGTCAATATTTTGTTATTCTGAGGTTTCAGCAAAAACAAAACAGAGCCGTAAAAACGACTCTGCCTGTAACATTAGAGAAAATATTTATGAAAACAAACTGTCTTATTAATCAGTCTTTTTTAACATTGAAAGCGTCCGTACCGACTGCTGTATCGTTAATTACTGTATTAATACTTTCAACTGATTTTGAAGCACCCTCTCGGGAGGTAAGCACATCCTCCCGAGTAAAGGCTTTCGGTACCCGCAAGGGAAGTCCACATGATTTATTCAAAAGAGTTAGCCTCTGCTAACCGAGTATTATTATATACCACTCAACAAAGAAAATCAAGAGAAATTTTTTATTTTTTTCTGCAATATTCGTCAGAGATATTTTAAAGCTATTTAAAAATATTTTTAAATAGTTCTTGACTTTTCAGTAAATCAGGCTATAATAAAGCTACAAGCTATTTAAAATATTTTTTAAATAGATGTAATAGGACTTTGTGAGGAGGTATCTGCTTGTCACTGAACGGTACACTTAAAGCACTTTCAGATCCGATAAGAAGAAATATTCTGACAATGCTGAAAGGCAAGAAAATGATTGCAGGCGATATTGCCGAAGAACTTGGAATTTCACCTGCATCGCTTTCATATCACCTCAATCTGTTGAAGAAAAACGACCTGGTGATTGAATCAAAAGAAAAAAATTATGTTTATTATGAGCTTAACACAACCCTGTTTGACGAACTCATAATGTGGCTTAAACAATTTTAGGAGTTGATTTTATGAAAAAGCTGAATAAAATTATGCTTGCACTTTCCATATTGCCCACTTTGCTTACTTCCGTATTTTTATTCTTTATGAATGACACCGTTCCCATGCACTACAACGCAAGCGGTGCTGTTGACCGTTACGGTTCAAAATATGAAAACTTCATTTTCCCTGCAATCATTCTGTTTATGTACGCATTTTACATGGTGTATACCAAGATATATACTAAATACAGCACAAACAGCGTTGAAAAGATAAATAACAATGTAAAAATCACTGCGATACTTGTGACATCAATCATTGCGGCTTTCAATATTCTTCAATTGATGTTTCTTATTCTGGCAATTTTAAAGCCCGACAGCACAACTTTTACAGATAATGTGCCGTTCATTATAAATACGGTTATGGGTTTGATGTTGATTATTGCAGGCAACTTTCTTCCGAAAACAAAACGAAATTCGTTTATCGGAGTAAAAACATCATGGACTCAAAGCAGTGACTTGGCGTGGTATGAATCAAACCGAGCCGGCGGAATTGCCCTTGTAGTTACCGGAGTTTTGACAATCATTGAAAGCTCATTCATAAAGGGAATCAATTCAACAATTATTATGGTTGCAATTCTTCTGATAAGCATTGCCGTTGCCTACATCTATGCGTATGTTAAAGTAAAAAAATCCGCTTAATCAAGCACAAAACCGCTGTCGGGATTAAACCTGACAGCGGTTGTTTTTTGAAATATTTACTTATAAATATTCGCTAAAATTACTGCTCTGCTTTTTCGGGGAGCGACAAAGCTTTGCCTTTATCATTTTTCTTTGTCAGCGGAGTCATACTCTTTGCACAAATCATCATAGTTGACGCATTATGCAAAAATGCCGAAACCGACGGCTGAATAACGCCCATAAAGCCTGAAAGCAAAAGTGCCGAATTGAAAGCAATTATGAAACGATAGTTTTTGTTGATTCGTTTCATAAGGTCTTTGCTCAACTTGCGAACACGCACAAGCGCACGCAAATCAGAGCCTTTTATGGTAATATCCGCAGTTTCACGGGCAATGTCGGACGCATCGTTCATTGCAACCGAAACATTTGCGGCGGCAAGTGCCGGAGTATCGTTGATACCGTCACCGACCATAATTACCTTCTGACCGTTCTGCTTCATTTCTTCAACATATCTGTGCTTGTCCTCTGGGAGAACCTGACACTTATAGTCGGTAATTCCGAGCATTGCGGCAGTCGCCTTTGCGGCTCTGTAGCTGTCGCCCGTGAGCATAACAACATTCTTTATGCCCTGTTTTTTGAGCATATCAATTGCCTGTTTTGCTTCTTTTCGAGGCGGATCGCTGATGCACAATGCACCCGAAAGTTCACCGCCGATTGCAAGGTAAAGCACGGAACATGAGCCGGATTTTTCGTCAATAATATTCTGCTGTTCCTTTGTAACGGTAACATTTTCGTCCTCAACAACAAAATGCTTACTGCCGATTATTGCACGCTTACCGTGAAGTGTTGTTGCAATACCGTGGGCAACAACATACTCAACCTCGGTATGCTCCTCGGAGTGAGAAATTCCTCGTTTTTCAGCACCGATTACAACGGCATTTGCTACGCTGTGCGGAAAATGCTCCTCAAGACAGGCTGAGATTCTGAGAACCTCGTCCTCGGTATAATCGCCGAATGCAACAACCTTTTCAAGAACAGGCTCTGCGTTTGTGAGCGTACCTGTCTTGTCAAACACGATTGTGTCAGCGTTTGCAAAAGCCTCAAGATACTTTCCGCCCTTGATTGTAATATCGTTGTCAGCCGCCTCTTTGACAGCCGAAATTACGGCAATAGGGGTTGACAGCTTGATTGCACAGGAGTAGTCAACCATAAGAAGTGAAACTGCCCTTGTGATGTTTTTTGTGAAGATAAGAGTTGCAAAAAATCCGATAAAGCTGAACGGAACAATTCTGTCGGCAAGAGTTTCGGCACGGCTCTGAACACCTGCCTTGAGTTCCTCAGAATTGCCGATAAGCTCAATAATCTTGCTGATTTTAGTATTTGACGCAAGCTGACGGACTGTTACAACAATACTGCCCTCTTCGATTACCGTACCTGCGTAAACGGAAATTCCCTCACGCTTTAATACAGGCAACGGTTCGCCTGTCATTGACGACTCGTTTACGGTTGCCTCACCGTCTGCAACAACACCGTCAACAGGAATAACCTTGCCTGTCTGAACACGGATTTTGTCGCCGACACGCAGATCCTCAATCGGAATGAGAACATCACCGTCATCGGTAACAAGCCATACCCTGTCGGTCTTGATTGCAAGGCTGTCTGTGAGAACCGCCTTTGTCCTTGCGTGAGTATATTCTTCAAGCAAGCCTGATATTCTGAGCATAAACATAACCGTTGCGGCTGTTTTGAACTTGCGTTGACACAAGCATGCCACAACAGATGCACCATCAAGCACATCTACGGTAAGTTTACCGTTCCAAAGAGTTTTGAGAGCCTTTTTAATATATTTTGCACTTCTGTAAAGAGTGATTGCCGTTCTTATCGGAGCAGGAAGGAACATCTTTGAAAGATAGTGCTTTGCAACAAGAGTGAAAAGATTGTCATGAAAATCGCTGTCAATCTTCTGAATTCCAAATTCCGCACTCGGTTCATTCTTTTTAAGAGTTTTTACATTAACTGCTCTTACAAGGTCGATAATTTTACTTCTGCTACCCTTTGTGTAATTGACAAGAATACCGCCGTTTGCAGAACTTACGTGTGCCGAATTCACATAAGGAGATGCGGTCACAAGATTATAGATTGCCCCCTCATACTCCTTATCAAATGCATATGCGCCGCAGCGAAAACGAATTCTCTGCGGCTTGTCATAGACAATTTTAAATTTCATTATTCTGTCACTTCTTCAGCGGCAGCATCTTCGTGAATACCTGCCTCTGTTTTAGCATCATAGCAGATATCCGAAGCTTCATCCTTCATATTCTGGAAAGCTGCCTTTGCATCTTTCTGAAGCTTCATACCCTTTGCAAGACCTGTAACTGCAAGACTGCGGGTTTTATCTGCTTTAAGTATCTTTTTGCCTACGATTACTGCTGCTGCGCCTGCAACTGCACACCATAATTTTTCGTTCTTGAATACTTTCAACATATAAAGTCCTCCTTTAACGCTCATATGCACAAATGTACATATATTTAAGTTGTTTTACACAACAACTTTACCATTAATTATATAATATATGACAAATTTGTCAAGAATTTGCAGAGTGAAATTTTCCGATTTTATAAAAAAATTTAGCCGAGAGCAACATCAAGAACCATCATCAGCGTAAATCCTATTGCAACACCGATTGTTCCGATGTTGGAATGTTTGCCGTTTTGTGATTCCGGAATAAGCTCTTCGGTTACAACATATATCATTGCTCCTGCGGCAAATGAGAGAAGATACGGCAACAACGGGACTGCTATTCCTGCAAAAATCACCGTAAGTACAGCACCGATAGGCTCTACAACTCCCGACATAATTCCGAGAAAGCATGACCTTTTGCGTGACGCTCCGCCTGCATGGAGCGGAAGTGAAATTATTGCCCCCTCGGGAAAATTCTGTATTGCAATACCTACCGCAAGAGCCAATGCGCCTGCAACGGTTATTCCCGTATTATCCGAAATTGCTCCGACAAATGTTACACCTACCGCCATTCTCCGGGATATTGTGCAAGGTAACGGCAAGAACGAGCATAGTGTTCTTTGAAAGGCTTGAACGAACGCCCTCGGGATTGTCGCTGTCAAGGTGCATATGCGGTATAACGCTGTCGAGCAAAAGCAAAAATCCAATTCCGAGCAAAAATCCGACTGTCGCAGGAATCCACGCAACTATGTTCTGACTTTCTGCCATTTCAATTGACGGAATCAACAATGACCATATTGATGCCGCAATCATTACTCCCGATGCAAATCCTAGCAGAAATTTTTGCAGCTTTTGATTGAGTTCACCTTTTGAAAAAAGTACAACGGCTGAGCCGAGCGATGTTCCGAGAAACGGTATTAAAATTATAATCAGTCCGTTTAAAAGCATATTGACCTCCTTGTAGTTAGTCTTTGCTAACTACATTGTAGCACAATAAATTTTAAAATACAATAGCGGAACAGAAAATCTCTGCTCCGCTGCATAATATGATATGTTAATCTGTAATAATTTTTATTGAACTGCCCGACTTGTGCCGACAACCTCGATTTTGTTGCCTATGCTGTTTTTCAGCTCGCTTATGTGGGAAATGATTCCTACAAGGCGGTTGCCGTTGCCTGTAAGGTCATTCAGCGTTTCAATTGCAGATGCAAGGCTGTCGTTGTCAAGTGAACCGAATCCCTCGTCAATAAAGATTGAATCAAGTCTGATTCCGCCGTTTCTCTGCTGAATAATGTCGGAAAGTCCGAGTGCGAGCGCAAGTGACGCCTGAAAAGATTCTCCGCCCGAAAGAGATTGAAATATCCCTTTCCTTGTTGTTAAAATTATCACGAACGCTGATTTCAAGTCCTGCACTGATTCGCTTGTCACGGCTTTCGCCACGGACAATTTCATAGCGACCGCCAGTCATTTTTGAAAAACGCAGATTAGCATAGTACAAAACCTGTTCAAAATACGAACCCATAATGTAGCGTTCAAAGGTGATTTTGCTGTTATCGGAAACAATTTCACCGTTGGCGGTTTTCTTGAGATTTTCGTAAACATCTGCTATTCTGAGCTTTTCTTCAAAGTCATTTTTCAGCTTTTCAACGCTGTTGTAAATGTTTTGATTATTGTGCAGACTTCTGTCGCCTGCGGTATAAAGATTGTCCCATTTTTCCTTTTCAGAAGTATAGCTATCAATCAGTTCATTGATTTTAAGGACATCTTCCCTTTGCTTTCCTTCAACTGATTTTTCACAGGCTTCAACCGTTGCCCGAGATTTTTTCAGAGAATCGGTAAAGGTTTCTGCCTCTTGTTTTAATTCTTTTATGGAATCTTCAGTCAACAAATTAAAATCGGGACATTCCAAGATATTATTCTCTGAAAGAACAATATCAAGCTCCGATTTTTTGTTTTCAAGTTCAGATTCAAAACTTTTCAGCTGTTTTGCAGTTTCGTTTTCAGCAGAAACCTTGCCGTCAAAATCTGACTTTGCCTTTGAAAGCTCGCTTTGCGCAAGGTCGATTTCAGACTTAATCTGCTCTGCCTTGTCGGCACAAGCCTTTGCCGCATTCAAAAGTTCTTCAACCGATGAGTATTTTATCTCAGCTTTAAGACTCTCGGTTTCTTCTTTTGCGGAATTATATTTGCTTTTTGCGTCAGCATTTTTGCGGATTAATTCGGTATGAACAAGGTCAAGCTTTTTAAGCTTTTCATCAAACCTTGAGATTTCAGCCTTGCAGACCTCACGCTGTTCTCTGACTTTTTCAAGGTCAGAAGCTTCGTTTTCAAGCGCTTTTAATTGCTTCTTTTGTTCCGACAAAAGCTGTGAAATCATTTCGGCTGAAAGTGTTTCGACATCAACCTCAAGTGCACTTGCAATTCCGTGACATTTGTTTTTGCGGATTCTAATTCCGTTTCAAGCCTTGTGACCTCATTTGACTTTTTATGAACGGCGCTTTCAGCAACTTCACACCTTGTCTTCAAAGCATCGAGCGTATCCTTGTCGGGGGCATTTTCGCTGTGTTTTGCCGGATTCGGATGATGCAATGAACCGCAGACGGGACACGGTTTTTCATCCTCGAGTGTGTCGGCAAGCACGCCTGCCATATTCATTATATAGATATTGTGCTGTTCGTTGTACTCGTTGTTGAGTGCCGTTGCCGACTTTGCAAGGTCGGCACATTCTGCTTTTGCATTAGTCAACCTTGCATTGATTTTTGCGAGATTTTCATATTCGGCAGAAAGTCTTTCAGCCTTGCCTGATTTATCTTTCAATGCGGTTATTTTGCTCTTGGCGTCAAAGATTTTCTGCTCTGTGTCACTGTTTTCTGAGATAAATTTTTCCGCTTTTGCCTTTAGATTTTCCGTATCCGAATAAGATTTTCTGTTATCTGAAATTTCCTTTTCGGAATTTTGCAAGACTGATTCATATACATTCAAATTTGCCGTAAGGTTAAAATATTTTCTGTAAGTATCTTCCTTTGCACGGAGTTTTCCCGATTCCTCGTTTAGCGTTGCAATTTTGCCCTCAAGCGACTTTTTCTCGGCAAAAACATTCTGTTTTAATTTCAAATTTTCTTCGGCGGATTTTCTGTTTATTTCCGCATTTTTACAGTTTTTGAGTGCCGAATCATATCTTTTCCGTGACTCGGCAAAGCTGTCATATTTTGGTTTTACGGAGTGCAGTATTTTTTCGTCATTCTCAGCTTTTTTGAGCATTTCATCGTAATGCGGTTTGCTCTGCAAAAGCTGTTCGAGGCGGAGCTTTTCGGCATCAAGAGTATCGAATTTATTATTAATTTCAACTGCAAGAGCCTTTTTCTTTTCTTCCTCAAGAATTGTCTTTTCAAGCTCTTTTCGCTTTTTTTCAATTTCTGCATTGTCCTTTTTCTGCATCTCGGAAAGTACCGATAGGTGCAAAAGAAATTGCTCAATATCAATTACCGTAAGGTCTGTTCTGTCGGTATAAAGGCTGATTTTTTCGCTGATTTCGGCAAATCTGTCATCATCGGGGATTTCAACGGCAACAGTTTTCGACTTGATAAGTTCACAGACTTTTTTCTTTTCTTCAAGCTTTTCGGCTGACTCTGTTTTCAGCCTGTCCTGAAATTCTTTGTAGATGTCCGTGTGAAAAATTTTGCGAAAAATCTCGCTTCGCTTTTCACTCCCCGACTCAATGAATTTTTTGAATTCACCCTGTGCAAGCATTGCAATCTGGCGGTACTCATCACATTTCAAGCCGATAATTTCGCTGATTTTATTATTGACCTCGCCCGTTTTTGTGAGCGGAGTTGTTATATCATCACCCGTAAGCTCTGCTGAAGCACCCTCAATTTTACTGCCTGTTCCACGCTTTTTTGCGACCTCATTCGAGGTGGTTCTGATGATGCGGTACTTCTTTCCCCTGTGTTCAAAGTCAAGCTCAACATAGGTGCGTGTGAGCGGTTTTGCAAAGTTACTGCGGAGCATTTCTCCGTTTCGTGAAGAACCGCTTGTTTCACCGAAAAGTGCAAAGCAGATTGCGTCGAAAATTGTTGTCTTTCCTGCGCCCGTTGTGCCTGTTATGAGGAAAAGCCCTTTGCCGTCAAATGCCGAAAAATCGACCGTTTCAACATCGGCATACGGTCCGAAAGCGCTCATTTTCAGTTTAATCGGTTTCATAGTTTACACCTCCGATTTCTTTGAAAATTCTCTCAATAATTTTTACGGATTCGGGTTCAATCTCTTTTCCGTTCTGCATTTTATAGAAATCCGAAAATAGTTCAATATTGCTCTTGCCCTCTGTTTTACCGTACATTTCGGGAGTCATTTCAATGCTCTTTTTTCTGTTGACATATTCAAGCCCCATAATGTTGGGATAAATATTTTCAAGCGTTGAAAATGCATTGGTAACGGGATTTTCGTCCGTAAGCTCGGCAAAAACATAATCATCGGTTTTATCGTCATATGTGTCGGATATCGGATTTTCTGCAAGTTCACGCAGAGTTCCTTTTATGATTCTCATATCATGCAACGGCTGTACGGGAATTTCTTCAAGATTTAATTTTCTGTTTGAAAGCTCGCCGAAAATCACACATTTTTTGTTGCGACATTCAGTTTTTGAATATTTTATCGGCGAACCGCAATAGGCAATATTTTTGTTTTTGCCCATAATCTGTTTGCCGTGAATATGACCGAGTGCAACATAATCGAACGGTTCAAAAACATACGGCTCAACATTATCAAGCGTACCGAGGCTTGACTCCGAACCCGAGGTTTCACTGCCCGTTACAAACTGGTGAGCAATCAAAATATTGGTTTCATCGGAATTGATATCGGAATGTTCAAGCACAACCCTGACAGCAGTTGTATAGTCGGTAATTTTAGCCGATTCTTCGGGATACGCCTTGCGCACAAATGACGGACGGATAAACGGCAACGAGAAAATATTAACCTTTTCTCCGTCACATTCAACAGTATTTTTTCTTGCAACACCTTCAAACACACCGTCGGTAAAAATTCCGTTGAGTTCAATCAGTTTGTTGAAATAACCGATTCTTTCGGGCGAATCGTGATTGCCGCTGATTACAAAGGTTTTCAACCCTGTTTTGCCGTGAAGCCCTGCAATTTCAGTCATAAAGCGGTCGAACAATTCGACCGCCTCGGCAGACGGCAAAGACTTGTCATAAATATCTCCTGCAATCAGCAAAGCGTCGGGATTTTTTTCTTTTATAATCTCAACAATCCGCTCAAGCATATAGCGTTGATCATCAAGCATTCTGTAGCCGTTCACATATTTTCCAATATGCAAATCCGAAGTATGCAAAAACTTCATTTTAAAAATCCTTTCAGTTAATTAAAACTTTCCAAACTAATTAAACAACAGGCCATGCGTCAAAAATGTCACACAAAAAATTCAAGAATGAACACAACCGCACAGCATACGCATGAAACCTTGAAAAGACCTGCGTTGAACCATGCCGCCACAAGACCTGCCGCAAAGGCTGCAATGCCTGCAATCGGACTGTGAGTTGCGTTGATTATTGCCGGAAATGTCATTACCGAAAGCGTTACATACGGCACATAGTAGAGAAACGAACGCACAAATGTGTTTGTAAACTGCTTTTTAACAAGTGTAAGCGGAAGAACACGGATTGCGAATGTTACAGCCGCCATAATGAGTATGTATATATAGGGATTATGCGACATTTTCGTTCTCCTCCTCTTCTTTGACAGGGAACAGCAATGCCGCCGCTGCCGAAATTACGATTGTAAGAATAATCGTGCGTGTACCCTCGTCAATCTGATTGATGACGGGAATATATGCAAATGCAAAACTTGCCGCAAAGCTGACAAGTACAATTCCGAGAAGTGTTTTGTTCTTTCTTGACGGCGGAACGATGATTGCAAGGAACATTCCGAAAAGTGCAACGCTTAGTGCACTGACAATACGAAGCGGCAACAGATTGCCTGCAATTGTGCCGAGCATACTGCCGAATGCCCAACACGGGCAACCTATGAGAATTGCGCCGTAGGTATAGAAAGGATTCAGCTTGCCCGACCGTGAAATTGAAATTCCGAAAAATTCGTCTGTAACAAAAAATCCCAGCAACAGCCTGTGGATAATCGAGGTGTCCTTTGAAATACGCTGACTTAACGCACAGCTCATAAGAAGATATCTTGCGTTGGCAACAAGGGTTGCAAGCGCAATTACAAAATATGACGAATCAGCCGCAATTACGGTAAAGCCCGAATATTCGCCTGCCGATGCGTTGCACAAAAGGCTTGCAAGAAAGCTTTGAAACGCATTAAGTCCCGCAGTTTTTGCGGCAATGCCGAGTGAAAACGAAACGGCAAGGTAGCCGAGTCCAATCGGAATACCGTCACGCATTCCCTCAAGAATAACCTTTCGGTTAGATTTTATTAAATTTTTCCCACCCATTTTTAACTCCATACTTTAAATTCATTTTTTACAAAATATTGCAGATATATTTTGCAAGCATACCTTTTATTATAATATTTAACTCGGCAAAAGTAAATAATATATTACACAAATTTACAACCGCTTTTCAAAAAGGTAAAGTGCAACAAAACTTACCTCTTTTCTTTGTGAGTAATGTCAATTTTAGAAACTAATTTTAGGCTATTATTGATTTTGGCTTTTTCAGGTTTTATAATATGGATTATCACTTGACGAAATTAATATGGAACTTGAAAAAAGTAAATAAAAACCACAAAACCGTGCAAAACTGATTTTTGTTTTGTGCGGTTTTGTTTTTTCAAAAATTCGGTGCAAACGCAATTAATTAAAATATTTTCACAATTTAGCAATATTTTTTCAAATTCTATAGATTTCTTATTCAAAATGTTGTATAATTTTTGTGATTAAGTACCTGTATAAAACTGTACATTATGTTGAAACAGGTGTTTTGAAAGTGAGTGAGAATTATGCCAATCGTTTGCGTTGATGCCGTTAAGGAAAATCTGCCGAATGTTATAGAATTTGTGACAAAAATGCTTGGTGAAAATGCAGACGGTAAGCTTGTTTTTGAGCTTGAACTGATTTGCGAGGAAGTGTTTGTAAACATCTGCAACTATGCTTACGGTGAAAATGTCGGCAAGGCTGAAATTGAAGTTAGCAAACTTTCAGACTGCATTGTTGTAAAATTCATTGACAGCGGAAAAATTCAATCCGCTTGAAATTGCAGAGCCGAACATTCACGCTCCGCTTGAGGAACGAAGCATCGGCGGTCTGGGAATTTTTATGACAAAGAAACTTTCCGACGCTCTTTCCTATGAAAGATCTAACGGCAAAAACATTTTTACAATTACAAAGAATTTCTAATTTAAAAAATCAATTATTCTTCACTCAAAATTCAAAACCGAATAATACAATGTTTCCAAAATCAGGTTATAATAATCCGATTGTCAGTATTTTGTCACGGTATTGACACTATAATGGAAATGTTGAACGATTGAAATTAAGAATAAAATTTTTTGGAGGAACTAACTATGGAAATCAATAAGGCTATAAGCAATCAGAATGTTATTATCACACTCAAGGGCCGTCTTGACACAATGACAGCACCGCAGCTTGATGACGAGGCAAAGAGCATCGATTTTGACGAGGTTGAAACCGTAACACTTAACCTTAAAGACCTTGAGTACATTTCAAGCTCGGGACTGAGGGTTATTCTTGCACTTTATAAAAACCTAAAAAGCAAGGGCGGAAATCTTAAAATTGTCAATGTAAGCAACACAATTATGGAGCTGTTCTCAATGACGGGGATGTCTGACTACCTTGACATTGAGCAGGGATAAGGAGTTAAAATGAGCAGTACCGTACTTGGCAGAAATGCCGTTACCGTCAACAAAAAATACACGGAATATTTTCTTCCGACAGTTCTGACGGCTATGGCAACAAACATTGCGATGATTGTGGACTCAATTATTGCAGGCAATCTTCTGGGGCAAAACTCACTTGCGGCAATCAACCTTATGTCCCCTATTTCACAGTTTTATTTTTCGATTACTATACTTTTCGGACTCGGTGCATCCTCGATAATTTCATTTGCAAAGGGCAGGCGTGACGAAAAGCAGGCTAACCGTGTTTTTACTTCTACATTTATTGTACTTATCGCACTCAGCGTAATTTTTATTGCAATTCAGCTTCCGCTTGCCGACTCGATAAGCTCGTTGCTTACAAAGGACGCAGAGCTTAAATCGCTGTTGTATCAATACTATGTTCCGTTCATAATCGGCACACCGATTTACCTTTTGCTCATGTGTTCAATTCACTTTGTAAGAGCAGACGCAAGACCTGCGTTTGCATCAAACATTGTAATTGTGGCAAATGCCGTAAATCTCGGACTTGACTTCCTGTTTATGGGTGCTTTCAAAATGGGCATTGCAGGCTCGTCAATTGCAACCGTAACAGGCTATGCGGTAGGATTTGTGATGATGTCAACACACTTCATCATGAAGAAAAGCACATTGCACTTTGACTTTTCAATTCTCAGAAATCCCGTTCAATTCTTTAAATTTCTCGGAAAAATGGTTACAATCGGACTTTCGGGAGCATTAGGTACAATGCTGATAACAGTTAAAATGCTGTTTTTAAACACAATTATTCAGAGCATAGGCGGAAGTGCGGGTATGGTTTCATATTCGGTATGCTCGTCAAGCCAAATTTTTATGTCAATGTTCATCACGGGTGCAAGTCAGACAATGATTCCGATTATCGGGGTTTGTCTTGGTGAAAAGGACTATGACGGTGTGCGCTATGCATTCCGCAGAGCCGCAAGGGTGCTTGCTGTTTCAAGCGTTGTAATTATGCTTTTCATCTGTATTGAGCCTGAACCGATAATTAAATTTTTCGGAATCACTTCACCCACAGACATTGCAAACACAGTTCCGGCAATGAGAATCAACGCATTGTCATTCCCCGGGCTTTCATTCTCGTTTTTGTTGCTTTACTACTATATGGCAACGCAGAAAAGGGCTATTTCTACTGCAATTTCAATCATCAACGGAATTGTCATACTCATTCCGTCAGCTTTAATTCTCGGCAAATTATTCGGCATCACGGGTGTATGGTATTCGCTCGTAGTTGCACAGGTGGGAACACTTGTAGTTGTGTATTTTATTGACCTTGCCGAAAAGAGAAAATCAGGCGGAAAGTATAAAAACTTTTACCTTCTTGAAGAAACCGAGGACAACGAGCTTCTTGCCCTTTCATTCAAAGGGACAAAAGAAAATGCCGCAGGTGTTTCTCTTTACCTCTCTTCTTTCCTTTCAAAGAACGGAATTGAAGAAAGCCGTGCAAACAGAATTGCAGTTGCCGTTGAGGAAATGGCTGCAAGCTGTGCCGAAAGAATGGAAGGCAAAAAGAAATTTGCAGATATCGACATCAGAATTTTTGCCGATAAAACGAAACAATAATTTCCGTTCGTGACAACGGTGATGAATTTGACCCTCTCAATGACGATAAGGAATTTGAAATGAGTCCTCTCACAGTTGTGAAGGCAATTTCGGATAAGGTTGAATATTCAAGGGTGCTTGGTTTCAACCGCACAATAATTAAACTTTAACAAACGGAGTTGAATATTATGAGTAATTTAATCAACTTGCTTGATACATACAAAGGTGAAAAGCGAGAGCTTTATCCGCTTACGCCGAGCCAAATGGGTATTTATCTCTCATGTATGCACAACCCAAAAGGCACAATGTACAACATTCCCTGCACCTATGTTTTTGACAGTGGAAGTCTTGATACCGACAGGCTGATAAATGCCGTAAGAAAAGCTGTTGACAATCACCCCATTATGAAAATTTTTATCGACAGTTCAACAGGAAGTCCGATGATGAAGCCTCGTGACAGCGTTGAATTTGACATTCCTGTCATACAGGTTGACAATCTTGAACAGGCAGGCAAAGATTTTGTTAAGCCGTTTGAACTTGAAAAAGACATTCTGTTCAGATTTGCAATTTTTGAATGCGGTGACAAATCTATGTTTGCAATGGACCTTCACCACATAATATCTGACGGCACATCTGTTTCGGTTATCTGCAATGACATTGCACTTGCATATGACGGAAAAGAGCTTGAACCCGAAAAGTTTTCTCAGCTTGATCTTTCTGTTTTTGAAGAAAAGCTTGAAGAAACCGAAGAATATCAAAAATCAAAGAACTACTATGACAGCATTTTTTCGGCTGTTGAGTCAAAGTCGGAAATAACGGAAGATTTTGCAGAGAATTCAGAGGTTGAGGATAAACCGAACGGTTCTTTTGAATTATCCACAGACGGCAAATTCTCCGTTGAGGATGTTCGCAATTTTGCCTTAGCAAACCAAATTACTCCGTACACAGTTTTCCTCGGTGCATATGAATACGCAGTTGCAAAGTTTACAAATCAGAGTGAAACAACGGTTTGCACAGTTACTCACGGAAGATTTGACAAGCGACTTAAAAACACAGTCGGCATGATGGTTCGCACACTTCCTATCCACGCAAATATTGACGAAGAAGATACAGTTTCGGACTACCTCAAAAAAATACGAATGAGCATAAAGGAAACAGTTTTAAACGACTGGTATCCGTTCATGAAACTTGCGTCCGACTATGACCTTTCTGCCGACATTATGCTTGCATATCAGGCTGACATATTCAACACATTTAAAATAGGCGGTCAGACTCTAAAATTAAACTTGTTCCGTTAAAAAGTGCCATTTCAAAATTGAATGTTATGGTATTTGAATCAGAAACAGATTTTGAATTGCGTTTTGAATACAGAAACGATTTATTTAAAGAGGAAACTATTCGTTCGTTTGCCGACAGCTTTTTAAAGATTGTTGAGCAGTTTCTTAAAAAATCCAAGCTCTGCGAAGTTGAGCTTGTAAACGAAAATCAGCTTGCAGAGCTTGATAACTTCAACAAAACGGAATTTCCGTTTGACGACAGCAAAACCGTTGTTGATTTGTTTGAGGAGCAATGCAAAAAAACTCCCGACAAAACAGCGGTTGTATATAAAGAAAAGAAGTTCACCTACGCTGAAATTGATGAGATTACAGACCGAATTGCAGGTTATGTTCACTCAAAAGGTATCGGTAAAGAAGAGGTTGTTTCAATTCTGATTCCGAGATGCGAATATATGCCGATTGCGTCAATTGGTGTGCTGAAATCGGGTGCGGCATATCAACCGCTTGATCCGTCATATCCGCCCGAAAGACTTCAGTTTATGATTAAGGACGCAAACGCAAAGCTTCTTATTGCGGACGAAAATCTGCTTGAGCTTTTGCCCGATTACAGCGGTGATATTCTTCTTACAAAGGATATTCCGAATCTTCCGAAATCAGACGCAGTTTTTGCAAAACCCTCACCCGATGATTTGTTTATACTTATCTATACATCGGGTTCAACAGGCACTCCAAAGGGTGCTATGCTTGAACACAAAAATGTTCGTTCATTCTGCGATTTTCATATCAGAAACTCTGACATTGACGAACACAGCGTTGTTTCGGCATATGCAAGCTACGGTTTTGACGCCTGCCTTAGTGAAATGTATCCTGCGCTTATCGGCGGTGCCGAGCTTCACATTATTGAGGAGGACATCAGACTTGACCTTGTAAGGCTGAACAGATATTTTGAAGATAACGGAATCACCCACGCATTTATGACAACACAGGTTGCAAGACAGTTTGCAACCGAAATTGACAACCACTCGCTCAAATATCTTCTTACGGGCGGTGAACGGCTTGTTCCCCTTGAACCGCCAAAGAATTTTGAACTCATAAACGGTTACGGTCCGACAGAATGTACGGTTTACATCACAACACAGCCCGTTGACAAACTCTACCACAGAATTCCTGTCGGCAAGGCACTTGACAATATCAAGCTTTATGTAACAGACAAATACGGCAGACGGCTTCCGACAGGGGCTTTGGGGGAGCTATGCGCATCAGGTCAGCAGGTTTCAAGAGGTTATCTTAACCGTCCCGAACAGACTGCAAAGGCATACGAAAAGAACCCGTATTGCAATGAAAAGGTTACGAAAGGCTTTATCACACAGGCGACATTGTTCGCCTTACAGATGAGGGCAAGGTTGATTTTATCGGACGAAATGACGGTCAGGTTAAAATCAGAGGATTCCGCATTGAGCTTTCCGAGGTTGACAAGATTATCCGCAAATATGACGGCATTACAAACACAGCTGTAATCGCAAGAAAGCTTGAGGGCGGCGGACAATGCATTAACGCATACATTGTTGCCGACAGAAAAATTGACATTCAAAAGCTCAACGAATTTATTCTTGAACACAAGCCGCCGTATATGGTACCCGCCGCTACGATGCAGATTGACAAAATTCCGCTCAATGTAAACGGCAAGGTTGACAAGCGCAAGCTTCCCGAAATCAAGGCAGAAACTTCAAAAAAGAAAAATTCCGCTCCGAGGAAACTAACATTCCTTGAAAAGAAAATTTCCGCAATTATCGAAAGGATTATCGGACACAGCGATTTTGATATTTCCGAAAATCTCATCAACGCAGGTATGACCTCGCTTTCGGTTATCAAGCTTGCAGTTGAGCTCAACAAGGCATTCGGCTTTGAGGCACAGGTTAAAAAGATGATGAAGGGCTGTTCGGTTCTTTCGATTGAGGACGAACTTCAGGAGTATATGTTCAGCGGTACGGCAAAATCAGCAAGCTGTCAAAAAGAAGAAAACGAAAGAGCATAAGGCTCTCTATCCCCTTTCAAAAACTCAGCTCGGCGTATATATTGACTGTATGAAAAATCCGTACAGCACACTTTACAACATTCCGTCAATCCGTCACATTTTCAAATCAGTCGATGCACAAAAGCTTGCCGACTGCGTTGTAAAGGTAATCAAGGCTCACCCATATATTATGACTCACCTTTCACTTGAAAACGATGATATTGAGCAGGCATATGTTGACTCTGCAAAACCGAATGTTCCCGTTGAAAATCTTACGGAAGAACAGCTTGAAAACTACAAAAAGGATTTTGTAAAGCCGCACAATCTTATGAAAGCACCGCTGTTCAGAATCTCGGTTGCAGAAACCGAAAAGGCGGTATATCTGCTTTCGGATTTCCACCACCTTATCTTTGACGGTGCGTCAGTTGCACTCTTCTTTGAACAGCTTAAAACGCTGTACGAAGGGGGTAATATTGAGCCTGAAAGCTACACCTACTTTGATTATGCAGAGAATGAAATTAAGGCTGAAAGCAGTGATGAATTTAGAAATGCTGAAAAGTTCTTCGACAATATGATGAAAAATTTTGAATCCGCAAGCGAAATCACGGCTGACCTCAGAGCTCATGCGGAGGACGGTACTCTTGCATCTCAGGCAGTCCCCGTTGATATGGCAAGGGTTGAAAACTTCTGTTCACAGCACGGAATCACTCCCGCCCACCTTTTCCTTGCCGGCACATTCTACGCTGTTTCAAGATTTGTGAACAGCAGAAATGTTTACATCAGCACAATCAGCAACGGCAGAAGCGATATGCGGCTTACAAACTGCTTTGGTATGTTTGTAAAAACTCTTGCACTCGGCATTGAAATTGAGGACATCACCTCACTTGAATTTGTTGAAAAAGCAAGGCTGTTTTCACTGATTCAATTGAAAACGAAATTTATCCCTATGCACAGCTTTGTGCAAAATACGGCTATGCACCGAACATTATGTACGAATATCAGCTTGGTGTTGTTGATAACCTTGAAATTGACGGCAAAACCGTTGTCCGTGATTACCTTGAAATGAATACTGCAAAGTTCAAAACAGCCGTTCACATTGAGGATTACAAGGGCAAGCCGAGCGTTGTGGTTCAGTACAATGACGCACTTTACAGCGGTGAGCTTATGAGAACGCTTGCAAAATCCGTTCTCTGCGTTGTTGAACATATTATCGAAAATCCAAACGGCAAAATCAGAAAGGTTTCACTCCTTGACAATGCCGCAATTGCACAGCTTGAAAGCTTTAAGTCAACCGAAATTGCTCCCGTTAAGACAAAACTTCTTCACAAAATGTTTGAGGAGCAGGTTGCAAAAGCTCCCGACAGAATTGCTCTTTCGGCTTGTGACGGCAAACTAACCTATAAAGAGCTTGACCGTCTTGCAAATATCACGGCAAACTCACTCATTGAAAAAGGTCTTGAAAAGGGCGGAAAGGTTCTTATTCTGCTTGAAAGAACCTCAAAATTCTTCACATCACTTCTCGCATTCTCAAGGCCGGCGGTGCGTTTATTCCGTCATGTCCCGACTATCCGAAGGAGCGAATCGACAGTATTATTGAGGACAGCGACGCAGACTTTGTAATTACCGAGGGCGAACTGCTCAATAAATATGACCGCACGGTTGATGTTTCAAAACTTCTTTCGGGCAATAATGAAGAAAACCCGAATGTTGATGTACAGCCTGACGACCTTGCGTACCTCATCTACACCTCGGGTTCAACAGGCAAGCCAAAGGGCGTTATGCTCCGCCACATCGGCATTGCAAACTACCTTGCATACAGCGACTCAAACATTCAGGTTAAAGAGATTGTTGACAACTGTCACGCATACGGCTCTGTAACTACAATCAGCTTTGATATGTCGCTAAAGGAAACCATGCTGTCGCTCTGCAACGGTCTTACCCTCGTTTTTGCAAGTAATGAACAGACGGTAAACCCGATGTTACTTGCAGAATTCTTTAAAGAAAACAATGTTGATGCGTTCAACTCTACACCGTCAAGACTTTTGCAATATATGGAGCTTGACGAATTTGCAGAAGCAATGGCAAACTGCAAGGTTATTCTCTCGGGCGGTGAAAAATATCCCGACAAGCTATTAAGGTACTGCGTGAAAAGACGAACGCAACAATAATCAACACCTACGGTCCGACTGAAATCACGGTTTCTTCAAACGCAAAAAATCTTACGAATGCAGACGAAATTTCAATCGGCAGGCCGTTACGCAACTACACGGAATATATCGTTGACTCAGACAACAATCTCCTTCCAATCGGAGTTGTGGGTGAGCTTCTCATTCAGGGATGCGGTGTTGCACTCGGCTACAACAAACTTCCCGAACAGACTGCAAAGGCATTCATCGAATTTAACGGTGAGCGCACCTACCGTTCGGGTGACTACGCAAAATGGACTACAGACGGCGATGTTATTATTCTCGGCAGAACCGACAATCAGGTTAAGCTGAGAGGATTAAGAATTGAACTCGGCGAAATTGAAAAGTGTCTGACCGCAGTTGACGGAATCAAGAGCGGAATTGCTCTAATCAGAAAGGTCGGCAAGGCTGACGCAATCTGCGTTTACTATACAGCCGACAGACAGATTGAGCCAAATGAAATTAAGTCTGAGCTTGCAAAATCTCTCACGGATTATATGGTTCCGAGCGCGTATGTTCAGCTTGACAAAATGCCGCTCACACCAAACGGCAAGGTCAACACAAAGGTTCTTCCCGAACCTAAGAGCAACAAATCCGAAAGCGGTCGGTTGCCGAAGAATGAACTTGAAAAAACATTCTGCGACATCTTTGCAGAAATTCTTGAACTTGACAATGTTTTTGCAGACGATAACTTCTTTGACCTCGGCGGAACATCGCTTACAGCAACGAGAATTGTAATCTCCGCATCAAAGAAAAACATTGAGGTTGCATACAGCGACATATTTGCAAATCCTACTCCGCAGACTCTTGCAAAATTTGTGAGCAGATGATTCATCCGAAGATGACCTTGAAAATCTTTCGGACTACGATTATACAAATATCAATAAAGTTCTTGAAAAGAATAATATTGACACATTCAAAAACGGTGAGCTTCAAAAACTCGGCAATGTTCTTCTGACAGGCTCTGCCGGCTTCCTCGGAGTACACATTCTCTACGAACTTCTTCACAAGTATAACGGCAAGGTTTACTGCATGATTCGTGACAAGAACAATAATCCTGCCGAAAACAGAATGAACTCAATCTACTATTACTACTTTGAAGAAAGTCTGAAAGAAAGATATCCCGACAGAGTTACCGTTATCAGCGGTGATGTTACAAACCGTGAATCATTCGATAAATTTATTGGCAGGGACATTAACACGGTCATCAACTGTGCCGCAAATGTTAAGCACTTCTCAAAGGGTACAGACATTGAAGATGTAACCTTTACGGTACTCTCAATGTGCTTGACTTCTGCAAAAAGGCTAATGCAAGGCTTGTTCATGTGTCAACAATGAGCGTTGGCGGTATGTTTGTGGGCGAACAAGGTTCTGTTGACAAGCTCAAAGAAAATCAGCTTTACTTTGGTCAGCATGAGGGTTCAAAGTACACCCTGTCAAAGTTCCTTGCGGAACGGGCGATTCTTGAAGAGGTTTCAAAGGGCTTTAACGCAAAGATTATGCGTGTAGGCACACTTGCCGCAAGAAACAGCGACGGTGAATATCAGATTAATTTCACCACCAACACATTTATGGGCAGACTCAAATCTACGCTTCTTATCGGCAAATATCCGTACGAGGCAATGGAAATGCCGTTTGAGCTTTCTCCGATTGATTTTGTGGCAAAGGCAATTCTTCTGCTTGCACAAGCTCCGAAGGATTGCACCGTGTTCCACCCGTTCAACAACCATACTCTCATTATGGGCGACCTCTACACCGAGATGAACAAAATCGGACTTCATTCACAGGGTGCAGAGTATGAGGAATATATGATTGCGCTTGACAGAGCCGAGCAGGATCCCGAAAAAGCAAGATTCTTTCAAGTATGATTGCATATCAGAACATGGCTCACGGTCAAAAGACATTTACAGTCGGCAAGAGCAACACATACACAATGCAGGTTCTCTACAGAATGGGATTTGTGTGGCCCGTTACCTCGCTTGACTATATGAAACGATTCATCAACGCATTAAGAGGTCTTGGCTTCTTCGATTAATAATACAAAATCAAGTCATAATAAAAGGCAAAACAGCGGACATTCCGAATCAATGGATTGTCCGCTGTTTTTATATTTTATAATAACGGCAAGCATAAAAAGCACCGCCCCTGCTCTGCAAAAAACAGAACAAGGACGGTAAAGTTAAATGCTTGTCAAATTATGCACTTACTGTCAAATTGATAAACAAGATTCCAATAATAATCTCTGTCTACATTTTAAATATTCAAAGTCGAAAATAAATATACCTTGGAGTAAAAGAGCGTTTTTTGGGAGTGAAAGGAACACTGCATACAATATCCTGAAAATAATATAATAAATTTCAGCAACGGCAATGCATATATTGACAATAAGGTGCAGAAACATTATAATTTATTGTATAAAAGAATTATAATGAATAGGAGCAAAAGTGCGGTTTTCGGGAGTGAAATTACTTTGCAAATAAAAAGCAATCAAACGATTGCCTTTTATTTTTCAGGCATCAGAGCCAGCCGAAAAACCATCTGAAGATAGTATCAAACACTTTTTGCTCCCCCCTTTATTCTATTGTATGGGATTACAATAGCAAACAAAAAAGGCAATATAAATACAGTTTGGAGCAAGATACTCTGTTTTGAGAGTAAGAGGGTGAAAATATGTTTGCGGCTTTGTGTGATGACGATAAATACATAATCGAAGAGCTAAAAAAGCTGCTTTTGACATACGCAAAGAAAAATCGTATAATTATTGATATTGACGAATTTGAAAGCGGTGAAAAGCTTTTGAATTCCGAGAATAATTACGATATAATCGTGCTTGATTTTCAGCTTGGCAGTACGGACGGACTGACTGTTGCAAAGGAACTCAGAAAACGCAATGTGCTTTCCTGCATAATTTTTCTGACATCTTATCCCAACTTTATGATTGATGCGTTTGAAGTGAACACATTCAGATTTCTTCTGAAACCGATTGACAAATCAAAATTTTTCAAGGCAATTGACGACTATGTAAAAATTGTAGATGCTAATTATCCGATAACTCTTATTCAAAATAAAGAATTGAAAAAAATTAACTCAAATGAAATCTGCTTTATTGAGGCAGACGGAAAATACTCAAACATTCATTTAAATACCAAGGTTATGCACTGTTCAAAAACTCTTTCGGGAGTTACAAATCTTCTCCCAAAGTATTGTTTTGTAAGAACCCATCGTTCTTTTGTGGTAAATCTTCACTATATAAAATCATACTCATCAGATACGGTATATCTGAGCAACGGAGAGGTGGCTTATCTCAGTAAAATTATCAAAAATCCTTCGGACATCATATATGAATTTTCTTGAAAAAATTATGTGAGGTTATAATTTATGCTATTTTACAGCTATGCGGAGTTTGTAATAGGGCTTGTGGCAATTTTCTATTTTACTTCAAAAATTTTTTCCATTACCAAGTACAAACTGTATTTTGCCCTGTCATTGATTTTTATAATTTCAACGGCATCGTTTGCCTGCTTTATAAAAAGCGACCAACGGTATGTAATTCTGCCGGTTTTGCATTTTGTTGCATTGACATTTCTTCCGATTTTACTCGGATACAATAAAAAAATGATGTTGCTGTTCTCTTCGCTCTTCTTTTCGGGATTAACATTTTTTATATCCGAAATCTATCAATTGTTGTGTTCAATCTATTCAACCGAATTTGCGAGCAGCACCAGTGTGTTTTTTTAATCTGATTTCAAATCTGATTGTTTTCGGAATATTTGTACTCCTGTCAAGTCCGCTGAAAATCAAGACAAAGCTTGTGGTTGAGTCAATTACCAAACCGACAATAATTATGATATTGATTTTTCTGTATCTCGGCGGAAGTATGGTGACTTTCGGCACATACTACATAATTCCGTCATCTGATCACAGAACGATTGCGCTCAAAATTCTGACCTTGATTGTGTCGGTTGTATTCTCATTTTCGATTCCTATTCTTTTGTACAATCAGATAAAAAAGAGTCAGTACATGCACGAAAATGACATTTACGAACGCCAGCTGAACGCACAGATTAACTACTACAAAAGCATTACAACTTCGGGTTATGAACTGCGAAAAATAAGACACGATTACAACGATCTTTCTATCGGATTAAAATCGCTTATCAACAGTCGGAAATATGATGAGGTTATCCCTCTCCTGCAAAAATATGACAGCGAGATTATAAGCTCATTTCAGATTTTGTACAACACGGGCAATGATCTGACCGATGCGATTTTAAGCGATAAGCAGAAAAATGCAGATGAAAATATTAAAATCACATTTGAGGGTTCGCTTGCAAATGTGCCTGCCGACAACCTTGAAATCTGCGTTTTGTTTAACAATATGATTGACATTGCGTTTGAAAATGTAAAAAAATTTTGCGGTAACGGAAAACAGATTATCTCACTTAAAGCGGAAACAAGGCAGGTTTTCTCTTTTGCAGTATAAGCTTTCCGATTAAGAATGAAATAAAAAAGGCACAGAACAATGTTCTGCACCACAATTTTGCGTATAAAACTTTGAAAAATCTTGCCGAAAAGAACGGCGGTAAAATTGAAACAAGCCTGTCGGATAACAGACTTGCAATAACCACGGGTTGGGTAATTAACAGTATCGGTTAATTCTTTTTAGGAATAAATATCTTGGACATATCAGTCTTTTCAATTTTGAAAAGGCTGATTTTTTTGTCTATGCCGCCCGCATAACCCGTAAGGTTTCCGTTTGTCCCGACAACACGGTGACACGGCACGATTATCGAAATCGGATTGTGTCCCACAGCACCACCGACCGCCTGTGCGGACATCTTGGCAATGCCACGCTGTTTTGCCATAATTTTAGCAATTTCGCCGTAGGCATAACTGAGCCGTAGGGAATTGTCAGGAGAATATCCCACACAGCCTTGCGAAATTCTGAACCGTTAAGCGAAAGTTTGGGCATAAAATCGGGTTCGTTGCCCGAAAAATATATGTCAAGCCACTTTTTTGTCTGTTCAAAAACAGGCAGGGTTTTATCCTCAGTTTCACCTTTTACGGTTGACGCAAAGTACTTTTGTCCATCAAACCACAAACCGCAAAGGCTCTCACCGTCAGATGCCATAGTTATATTGCCAATCGGAGAATTGTAATAATCGTTAAAAAACATAATCTCACCCCACCTAATTGTACCGTTAAAGGCAGTTTTTGGCAAGAAAAAATCGACACGAAAATCGTGCCGACTTTGGTTACAGATTCATTTCTGAAAGTTCTTTTGCGGTTGCATCAACAAGTTTTTCACACTTTTTTGTGTTTTCGCTGATCATTCCGCCAACGCTGAAAAGCCCGCCTGTGATTGAATCCAATGCCGCATTTTTCGCTACATTGTCCATACCCGCCTGAGTAGACTTTTGAATTGAGAATTTCTGCGTTTCCTTGCCGAAACCGCTCTTCATAATCCACACCTGATTCTGACTGTCGAGAGCGGGAAATGTTATTACGGTAGCCATTCCATGCTTTGTAAGTGACGGAGTTCCTGCCGTAAACTCTTTGTCTTTGATTGCATCAAAAAGCTCTCAATCGTATAAGAATTTTGTGTCTTAATGTTTTTGGTTTTAATTCCGAATGCCATAGTAACTTCCTTTCAGATTAGTTAGCACCCCAGACATTTCCGTTTTTGTCCGTGAATTTGCCTGTAAGAACCATAATAAAATCAACAAGCCAACCGATACCGAAAACACCGCAAGTTAAAAGCCAGATGATACCTGTTCCGATTTTGCCTGTCATAAATCTGTGAACACCGAGTTCACCAAGAAAAAATGTGATTAGTACCGCCGCTGTTTTGCTCATTTGTAAGCACTCCTTAAAATTTATTTGTTGAGTACACTATACAGAATAAAAATTATAAATGCAACAATTTGGCAGCAAGCAGTTATTCGGCAAGAAAGTCATAAAATCACAAAGGACATTGCCAAATGACAATGCCCTCTGCGAATGAGTTAAAATGAATAAACCTGTTATCTGTTTTGAATTGCAATTTTTCTGTAGGTATCGAACTTAACCCACTTTGCAAAGAAATCCGCATCGTTGATGCTTTTAAGATTTGAATACTCGGAAAGAAACTGCTGAATTTTTTCGTTGCTGTCGGCAAGAACCTCGAAGCCTCTGCCGTTTACAACGGGAACACCGCCGTAGCTGTACTCCGATGTCAAAACGATATCGGTAATCTTGCGGTCACGAACCTTTACGGCAACGCTGTCACGAAGAACTATAATATCAAAGCTGTCGGGATACTTATAGCTTTCGCCCTCAACAGGGATTATGTCACCCTTTGTATAGGTTTCCTTAACAGGCTGATATTTGAGAACATTAAGGCTTGAAGTGTCGTAGAAAAATTCTTCAAAGATGTCACCTCTTGCCTCAAGTGAACCGAGTACGAATGATGCCTTTTTTGCATCATCGGCTTTTTCTTCAACCGAATCAACAACACCGCAGGCTGATGTCATATTTGACACACGGTCAATCAAAATAAGCTCACCGAGTGTTTTATGCTTTGAGAAAAGGTCAACCGCAATCGGCTCTGCAAGCAGAATTGTGCAGACTGCGATTCCGTTCTTTGTGAGTGAATCGGCAGGAATATGCTCGCCTGTGTTCACATCAACAGCGCACTTGATTTCGGAAACGATACCCGAAATAGTCTTTGTGCCGAGCTTTACAAGATAATCCTTGCCGGCTGTAAGCTGTTCGTCATCCATCCAGAGAATTGACGCTGTAAGCTCCTGATAAGACGCAAGATTTGTGTCCTTTGTTATTACACAGCCACGGGATACATCAACTTCCTTGTCAAGTGTGATTGTAACGGGCTGTCCCTTGAAAGCAGTTTTAACATCCTTATCTGTCATAAGAATCTGCTTTACATGAGCCTTTTCATTGCTCGGGAGTGTTACGATTTCATCGCCTATGCTGATACTGCCCGACTCAATCTGTCCCTGAAAGCCTCTGAATGTGTGGTCGGGACGGCAAACTCTCTGAACAGGAAGATAGAATCCTTCTTCCTCCTCCGAGGAATCAACATCAACAGTTTCGAGATACTGAAGCAGAGGAACACCGTTGTACCACGGAATGTTTTCGGACTTTACGGTAACATTGTCGCCCTCTGTTGCGGAAAGCGGAATGATGTAGATATCGTCAAGTAAAAGCTCGTTTTTAAGTTCTTCAATCTGCTTTACGATTTCGTCAAAGCGTGACTTGCTGTACTTTACCAAATCCATCTTATTAACGGCAAAGACAAAATGTCTTATACCCATAAGCTTACAGATTCTTGCGTGCCGTCTTGTCTGAACAAGAACGCCCTGTGATGCGTCAATGAGGATAACTGCGAGGTCTGCAAAAGATGCGCCTACAGCCATGTTTCTTGTATATTCCTCGTGACCGGGTGTATCGGCAACGATAAAACTGCGGTTGTCGGTTGTGAAGTAGCGATAAGCAACATCAATTGTGATGCCCTGCTCACGCTCAGCCATAAGACCGTCAAGCAAAAGCGAATAGTCAATGTCACCGCTGCGACTGCGACCTTACTGTCAAGCTCAAGAGCCTTTTCCTGATCGGCATAAATAAGCTTTGCGTTATAAAGAATGTGACCTATGAGTGTTGATTTACCGTCGTCAACACTGCCGCAGGTAATAAATTTAAGTAAACCTTTCATCAGAAGTAACCCTCCCTTTTTCTGCGTTCCATACTGCCCTGTGCCTCGTTGTCGATTACTCTGGAGGTACGCTCCGAAGAAACGGAACTGAGGGTTTCGTCAATAATTTCATCAAGAGTTGTTGCAGTTGACTCTATGCCGCCTGTAAGAGGATAACAGCCGAGTGTTCTGAAACGAACCGATTTCAATTCGGGTACTTCTCCCTCTTTGAGCGGAAAACGATCGTCATCAACCATAATAATGTTACCGTCACGGTAAACAACAGGTCTTTTTGCCGCAAAGTAAAGCGGAACGATGTCAATTTTTTCTCTCTGAATGTACTGCCATATGTCCTTTTCTGTCCAGTTGGAAATCGGGAACACACGAATGCTTTCGCCCTTATTGATTTTTGTGTTGTAAAGCTTCCACATCTCGGGGCGCTGGTTCTTAGGATCCCATGCCTGTGCTTTATTTCTGAAAGAGAAAATTCTTTCCTTGGCTCTTGACTTTTCCTCATCTCGTCTGCCGCCGCCGAATGCCGCAGTAAAGCCGTATTTGTTGAGTGCCTGTTTGAGAGCCTGTGTTTTCATAATATCTGTGTAAGCCGCACCGTGATCAAACGGGTTGATTCCTTTTTTAACCCCTTCTTCATTGGTGTAAACGAGCATTTCAATTCCGAGCTTTTTTGCTGTGTCATCACGGAATTTTATCATATCCCTGAACTTCCATGTTGTGTCAATGTGGAGGAACGGGAACGGCGGTTTTTCGGGATAAAACGCCTTCATTGCAAGGTGGAGCATAACCGAGCTGTCCTTGCCTATTGAGTAGAGCATAACAGGCTTTTCGCACTCTGCCGCAACTTCTCTGATTATGTATATAGCTTCTGCTTCAAGCTCATCTAAATGTGAAAGCTGACTCATACCTTATCTCCTTTTCACGGAAATACTTACAAAGTGTTTCCTTAGTATTTGTTTGATTCTTTTTGATTTATATCAATCTTAATGACCTCGCCATGCGGTTTTTCAATTAACCACGAGAGGATATCTCCGTTCTTTTCGGTGTGAACCTTACTGCCCATACCGCCAATATCGGAACCGAGGAAAAAGCTGATTGCATATGCGGGACATTCTTTTATGCAGGAGGTGCAGCCCCAACAATCCTTGGGATATTTGATGTACGCTTTGCCGTTTTCGTCAGTCTTGATAAGACTTCCGGGGCAGACATTGCGACACCTTTTGCAGCCTATGCACTTGGACTTGTCAATTACTATGCTCATACTTTTCACCTCCCGTTACAAGGTCACGAATAATAATTTTTATCTCGCCGTTTTCAAGACGGGAATTAACATACTTGTTAAAGTTCCTGTCGTCCTTTTCGGGATAGTCAAGGTTTTCGGCAAAGCTGTGCCAGCGTGTTTCCTTTCTCGCTCTGAGGTGAGCAATTACGCTTTTGCAGACCGTAAGCCTTTCTTTAAGCTCGCAGATATACATAAGCTCCTGAAAATCTTCTGCATAGAGGTCATCTGTGAGCGTTTCAAGCTGTCTGATTTTGCAGTCGGCAATGTCAAGCTGTTTTTCGTTGAAACGGTAGTTTGTTTTTATACCGCCTGCGTAGCTGTCCATAACCGTCTGCATTGCCTCTTCAAGCTGTTCCGTGGTGTAGAGTGAATTGCGGTCTGTGAGATATTTCTCGGTTTCCCTGAGGTGATAAGTTGTATCTTCATCGCTGATTTTCTCAAAGCTTTCTTTGCTGTCAATATACTTAACTGCCGAAAGCCCTGCAATTTCACCCTCTGCAAGAGCGCCCGTAACATACTTCTGCGGACAACCGCCTGCAACATCACCGCCTGCAAAAAGTCCTTCAATTGTGGTTGCACGGTCTGTGTCAACCCAGTAACCGCTTGCCGTGTGACCGCCTACGATATACGGCTCTGTTCCCTCAATTTCAACATTCTGCCGTGAAGGATTTCTTCCGCTTTCAATCCACTTGATTGTCTGCGAAGGTGCCATATTGAGATAGGCTTTTAAAAGTGATTCGTCCTGCTCGGCTGTGATTCCCTCTGTTCTGAGGTAGCAGGGACCTCTGCCCTCCTGATTTTCATTTACCGTACCGTAAACTCTTTCGGAGGTTGTAAGTCCGTACTTTGTTTCATAAACCTCGCCGAGTGAATTAATCTGCTTTGCGCCTACACCCTGTGCAAGTGTTCCCGTGGGAGCGATTGTGTCCTTGCATCTGAGTGCGATAAAACGCATTTCAAAGGTTGTCATTTCTGCACCGGCTCTGATTCCCATTGCGTAGCCTGCACCTGTATTAAAGGGCGGATACCACATCTTATGACGGGAAAATCCGGGGTTGTTCGGCTTGTAAAGTCCTGCCGCACCGCCTGTGGCAATTATGACAGCCTTTGCTTCGATTGTGTAGAAAATTCCGCTTTCAATGCCGAATCCGAATGCACCGTTGATTTTGTTGTCCTTTACCGAGTAATCAAAAATATTAACACGGTTGAGAACCGTTACATTCTTTGCCTTTTCGACTGCGTCCGCAAGAATCGGCTTTATGTTTTCACCGTTGATTTTAAGGTTTCGGTTGCCTCGTGTAACATACTTTCCGTTCTCGTCCTTTAAAATTACAAGACCGAGTTTTTCAAGCCTGTGGGTTACTTCGTTGAGCTTTTCGGACATGGTAAGGAGCAAATCCTCTCTGACAATCCCGTCAGCGTCCTTTTTAGCGTAGTCAACATAGTCCTGCGGTTTTCTGCCCTCAACAATGTATGCGTTAAGAGCGTTTACACCTGCGGCAAGACAACCGCTTCTTTTGATGTGTGCTTTTTCACAGATAAGAACCTTTTTGTCCGAATTTTCGGAAATGGTCAGAGCCGCATAACAGCCTGCCGTTCCGCCGCCTATAACGAGGACATCGGTGCTTATTTTTTCTGTTTTCATAGGATTTCACTCCCTTGCCGTTATTGTTTTTCGTCAAGATATTTTTCTGCCGAAATCACACAGTTTGCACCGTCCGACACGGCTGTAACGACCTGACGAAGTGCTTTTGTTCTGATGTCACCGCCTGCAAAAATACCGTCTGCGGATGTTTTTCCGCTTTCATCGGCAATAATGTAACCGTACTTGTCGGTTTTGACAAGATTTGCAAGAGGTTTTGTATCGGGAACACTTCCGACTGCAACGAAAACACCGTTGCAATCAAGCTGTTTTTCTTCTCCGTTTTGTAAAAGTGTGACCGAAGTCACCTTTGTATCTCCGTTAATTTCAGATACCGTTGCATTTGTAAGAGCTTCAATATTTTCCGTGGCAAACACCCTGTTCTGCAAGCTCTGCCTGCTCTGAAGGAATCCCTTCTGTGAACGAGATAAACCTTTTTGCAGAATCTTGAAAGCAGAAGTGCGTCACCCAAAGCTGTGTCACCGCCGCCTGTTACCACGGTAATTTTATCCTTATAGAAAGCCGCATCACACACCGCACAATAAGAAACTCCGTTACCCGAAAATTCCTTTTCGCCTTTCACACCAAGCTTTCTGCGCTGTGTTCCTGCCGCATAGATTACGGTTTTTGTTTCAAGACTTTCACCGCCGTCAATGTTTACGGAGTAATTACCGTTTAACTCTTTCAACCTCGGTAACCTCTCCCTCAACAAATTCAGCACCGAGTTTTTCGGCGTGAGTTCTGAACTTTTCTCCGAGGTCAAAGCCCGTTTCACCGTAAAGTCCGGGGTAATTATCTACTCTCTCGCTCTCGGCAATCTGTCCCGTACCCATAAATTCTTTTTCAACCACAACCGCTTTAAGGTTTTCACGCTGTGCATAAATTGCGGCTGAAAGTCCTGCGGGGCCGCTGCCGATAATCACGATGTCGTACATAATCCCCCTCCTTTACTCTATAACAAGCTCTTCCTTTTCTGCTGTATCTCCCGTAATTTTGAATGAATTGAGAACGGGATTTTCTCTGTCCATAAGCGAAAGAATCATATAGCTTGCCTTGCTGTCAAAGGCAAGTCTTTTGTCCTCTTCAGACGGTCTTGACGGCGATTCGGGATGTGAATGCCAGTTGCCGAGAGGAACAAATCCGTTCTTTCTCATATCTTTGATTGCCTCAAGCTGTTCCTTTGGATCAAGCGAAAAATGTTCGTTTGAGTGATCGATATTTGTAAGGAGATAAACCTTTTTAATCTCCTTGTCACCGCCCTCAACCGTTCCTGCAATAAGACCGCAAGCCTCATCGGGAAGCTCCTTTACAGCGTGAGCAAGTATTTTTTCGAAGTCGCTTTTTGTAAGTTTTATCATAAATGAACACCGTCACATTCTGCCTGTTCGTAGTCGATAAGCTCTGTGATTGTCGGATGGTCACCGCAGACTGCGCAATTGTGTGTGTCACTCGGAAGTTTTACCTTGCGAAATTCCATTTTGAGTGCGTCATATGTAAGGAGATAGCCCGTGAGCAACTCGCCCTGACCGATGATGTACTTGATTGCTTCCATTGCCTGCAGGCTGCCGATTACACCGCCCATTGCACCGATAACACCTGCCTGCTTACAGGTTGGAACTGCGTCCTTTGGCGGAGGGTTCTTGAATACACAACGGTAACAAGGGCCTTCACCCGGCACATAGGTCATAAGCTGACCTTTAAATCTGATGATTCCGGCGTGTGAGAAAGGCTTTTTAGCCATTACACAGGCATCGTTGATAAGGAACTTTGCCGGAAAGTTATCCGTACCGTCAATGATGAAGTCATACTCCTTTACAAGGTCAAGTATGTTTTCGCTTGTAACGAATGTGTGGTATGTCTTTACGGTAACATCGGGGTTGATAGCCTCCATTGTTTCCTTTGCCGACTCAACCTTCGGCTTGCCGATATCCTGTGTTGAGTGGATAATCTGTCTTTGAAGATTTGAGAGATCGACCTCGTCTGCATCTGCAATTCCGATTGTACCTACACCTGCGGCGGCAAGATACATTGCGCAGGAGCGCCGAGCCCGCCTGCACCGATAATGAGAACCTTTGCATTAAGGAGCTTTTTCTGTCCCTTTGCGCCGACCTCTTTAAGAATAATGTGTCTTGAATATCTTTCAAGCTGTTCGTTTGAAAATGCCATTACTGACCGCCTCCCATAAAGTAAAGGAACTCTACAACATCGCCGTCCTTTAAGGTTGTTTCTTCAAATGTACCGCTCTTAACAAATTCGTCATTGATTGTAACGGTTACATACTCGGGTGTTTCAACATTCTCGTCAATAATGAGCTGTGCTACTGTAAGATTGTCTGCAACTTCCTTTTTGTTTCCTGCAACTGTGATTGTCATAACGATTACTCCTTAATAAGTTTTTCTGTCACTTCGATTATTTCTGATTTTTTGACCGCACCTCTGAGTCTTTCTTTCTCTTCACCGTTTTTGAAAAAAACGAGTGTGGGTGCCGCCTGTACTTCATATTCCGACGCAAGTTCGGAATCAAAATTAACATTTATCTTTGCAATTTTCAGCTTGCCCTCATACTCTTTTTCAAGTTCAAAGAGTACGGGTGAAAGTCTTTTGCAAGGGATACAGCTGTCGGAATAAAAATCCGCAAGCACGAGTGTATCGGCTGAAAGAACTTCGCTCTGAAAATTGTCTTTGCTTACTCTCTGCGGCATTTAATCACCAACCTTTTCAACAATCAGGTCATATGTGCCGTCCTCGTTGTCAATGAGCTTGAGAATTTTGTGTCCCTCTTCCTTGATACTTCTCGGAACATTCTGAACACTCGCCATCATTCATTTTGATTGAAAGGATCTGACCTTCGTCAAGTTCTTCAAGGGCAACCTTTGCCTTTACAAAAGTTGTCGGGCATACCACATCGGTAATATCTACTGTATCGTCAATTACAAAATCAGCCATTGTAAACCTCCAAAATTCTCTGTTCAAATTTTTCTCTGCCTACTCTGTCGATTGTAAACTTAAATCGTTCACTCGGCTTTGCGTTTTCTGCAAAGAAGTTAAGAGCGGCATCACAGATTTCCATAAGTTTTTCTTTATTTTCGATAAACGGAATAATTGTTTCACCCTTGTTGATTGAGTTGCCGAAAAGTCCGCCGAATGAAACAATGTAACCGTGAATTGTGTCCCACGCATCTGTCGGGCAAGCCTTGAAGCATCTGCCGCAGTAGTTACACTTTGAATTGTCAACGGAAATTTTCCCGTCCTCAAGAGTGATTGCACCCTGACGGCACGCCTTTACACAGACTCCGCAGCCGATACAAGCGTCCTCTTTCCATGAAACCTTGATTCCGCCTTGATACCGACATCGTTTTCCTCAGCTTTAAGGCAGTTGTTCTGACAGCCTGTTATGCCGAACTTGAACTTGTGCGGAAGTTCCTTTGCAAAATATCTGTCGTCAAGCTCCTTTGCAAGAGCGTATGTATCAATACAACCGCTGGGACAGATTGCCTCACCCTGACAGGCTGTAATTGTTCTTACTCTCGGACCGCAACGCCCGGCTCAACATCGCCCTCGGCAAGTGCGTCCTTAACTGCCTCAACATCATCAAGCTTTACAAAAGGAATTTCAACACTTTGTCTTGATGTGAGGTGAACATAACCGTCACCGTAGTTTTCCGAAACTTCGGCAATTTTCGCAAGCTGTTTAGCTGTGAGGTTGCCGCCTACAACTCTGAGCCTGAGCGAAAAATTATTTTTCTGTTTTTGACGCATAAAGCCGCCCTTTTTAAGCGTAGCATAATCAACTGCCATTTCTCTTACTCCTCCGATTCATTCACATTTATACTGTCTACAGCCTGTTTGAAGTCAGACTTTAAATCCTCAATATCCTCAATGCCGACGCTGATTCTTATTGTGTCATCAAACACGCCTGCGTTTCTTTTTTGTTCTTCTGTTCCGTGAGCGTAAATTGTGCTTGACGGATGAATTACAAGTGTTCTTGTGTCGCCTATATTTGTTGCATTTGTTGCATACTTCAAATTGTTGATAAGCTTAAACGCTCTTTCTTTACTTCCTGCCCTGATTGTGAGGATTGCACCGCCTTTTCCCTTCAACAGCTTTTGACAAAGGCTGTAATATGGAGAAGCTTCAAGAGCCGGATAGTTGACTTCGATTCCGTCCTGTGTTTCAAAGAACTTTGCAAGCTCAAGAGCGTTGTAACAAAGACGCTCCATACGAAGTCCGAGTGTTTCAAGTCCGACAGAGTTCATAAAAGCATTAAACGGTGCAAGGCAACAGCCTATGTTTCGCCAGATACCGTTTCTCAGCTTTGCAACATACGCAAGCCGACCGAATTTTTTGTACTCTGCAAGACCTTTGTATCTTTCCGTATTCCATTCAAAATTGCCGCTGTCAACGATTATTCCGCTGATTGAATTTCCGCCGCCGTTAATGTACTTTGACGAGGAATGAACAACGATGTCCGCACCGTGTTCAAACGGCTGAATAAGATACGGAGTTGCCGTTGTGCTGTCGATAATGAGCGGAACACCATGTGAATGAACAAGCTCTGATACAGCGTCAAGATCGGCAATTTCAAGTCCGGGATTGCCGATAAGCTCAGCAAAAACTGCTTTTGTTTTTTCGTTTATGAGCGGTTCAATCTCCTCGGCTGTCACCTTGTTGACATATCGTGTAACAATTCCAAAAGGTTCAAGATCTCCAAACAAATCAATTGTTCCGCCAAAAGACCTGCGCTTGCGATTACTTCGTCACCTGATTCAAGAATGTTCAGGAGTGCCATCGTAACGGCTGCCATACCTGACGAACACGCAACCGCACCGACACCGTTTTCAATGGAAGCAATTCTGTTCTCAAAAGATGTTACCGTGGGATTGCCTATTCGAGAGTAGCGTAGCCGGGAGCTCTGTTGTTGAACACCTTTTCAAGCTGTTCGGCAGAGCTGTGCGAAAATGCACTGACCTGATAAATGGGAGTTAAGGTTGATCCAAAAACCTTTTCACCGTTAAACCCCTTGTGAAGTAATGCGGTGTTAAACTCCATAATATCACCAACCCCTTAATTTCATACAACCAACCCTTTTGTGTAAGACCGTCGTAAGAATTTGTCTGACGGCTTCGATTGATATAGGTAGATTATACTCCATTAATCATAGTATTTCAATAGGTTTTGTAAGATTTTACCTGTTGCACAATTTTTCTTTAAAATTTGCCGTAATTCCATTATTCCTACAATGCATATTTGTTTAGTAGGTATTGATTTTTAAATTAAAAACTGTTACCATTATTATATACTCTTTCAGCAAACAAAACGCACGGAAAGGAGATGCTAAAATTGAAGATTTCAACAAAGGTGGAATTCGGAATCATCGCTGTTATTGACATTGCGTCACACTCACTAAACGGCAATGCGGTAACAACTCCCGAAATTGCCAAACGGCAAAATATATCTAAAAAGTATCTTGAACAGATTCTCTCATCACTCAGCTCGGCAGGACTTGTGCGAGGTCAGAAGGGTTCAAACGGCGGTTATGTTATTGCAAAAAACCTTAAAGAGATTACATTCAAGGATATCATAAACGCACTTGACGCAAATGTTCTGAGCAATGTTTATTTTAACACTCGGGGCGATGATGATGTTATGATAAGACTTATCGACAACAGTCTTTGGTCGAAGATGTCGTCATATCTTCAGGAATATGCCGAAAGCATTACACTTGCACAGCTTTGCGATGAGTATATCAAAAACAATGAAATTGAACACAACATTCCGATGTACTACATCTGATAGATTACAAACAAAAAAGCCACCGATTTTTATGTCGGTGGCTTTTCTTGTTTTTATTGGGTTTTATTTAAAGCTTTCAATAACCTGACAGGTTTTTTCAATGTCATCTTCCGTGTGCGCAAATGAAACAAACATCGCCTCAAACTGTGATGGTGCGGCATAGATTCCGTTTTCAAGCAGATGATTGTAATACTCGGCATATCTCTTTGTGTCGGCTGTGGTTGCCGTGTCATAGTCAACAACCTTTTTGTCGGTAAAAAATGCCGTCATAATCGAACCCACACGGTTCACATTAAGTCCTGCGTTCTTCATTGCATTTTCAATCTTTGCAGACTTGCGTTCAAGCTCGGGATATATCGAATCTTTATTTTTTTCAAGAATTTTAAGCGTTGCAATGCCTGCACTTACCGCTACCGGATTTCCCGAAAGTGTGCCTGCCTGATAAACAGAACCGAGAGGAGCAACACACTCCATAATCTCTTTTCGTCCTCCGTAAACTGCAAGCGGCATTCCGCCGCCGACAATTTTTCCGAGGGTTGTAAGGTCGGGTTTTACTCCGTAAAGCTTTTGAGCACCGCCGAGTGAAAGTCTGAAGCCTGTAATCACTTCATCAAAAATAAGAAGTGAGCCGTGCTTTTCAGTGATTTCACGCAAGAATTTTAAAAATCCTTTTTTGGGCGGAACAACACCCATATTTGCGGCACAAGGCTCAACGATTACACAGGCAATTTCATCACCGCAGTTATCAAAGAGCTGTTGCACGGATTCTTCATCGTTATACTTTGCAAGCAAGTTGTGTCTGTATAGCCTTTCGGCACACCTGCGCTGTTCGGAATTGAATTTGTCAGAAGTCCCGAACCGCCCTTTACAAGCAAGCCGTCGGAATGACCGTGGTAACAGCCCTCGAATTTTACAATTTTATCCCTTTTTGTAAAGCCTCTTGCGGCACGGATTGCGCTCATAACCGCCTCTGTGCCTGAATTTACAAGTCGGAGCATTTCAATTGACGGCATATTTTTGCGGATAAGCTCGGCAAGTTCAATTTCTCCGCTGTGGCACGCACCGAATGTAAGTCCGTTCTGACAGGCAGAAGTCACGGCCTTGATAACATCGGGCTGTTTGTGACCGAGGATATTCGGTCCCCATGAGCAGATATAGTCGATAAACTCGTTTCCGTCAACATCATAAATTTTTGAACCCTCTGCACGGTCGATAAAAAGCGGAGTTCTTCCGACCGAACGGCACGCACGGACAGGACTGTTCACACCGCCGGGCATAAAGTCAAGCGCCTGTGCGTATAGCTTTTCGCTTTGAGTTGTATTCATAAAAGCACTTCCCTATTTGTAAAATTCGTCAATCCATTTTGCAACATCAAGTGCGTGGTATGTGATTATGATATCCGCACCCGCCCTCTTGATTGCAATCATATTTTCGCACACAATTTTCTTTTCGTCAATCCAGCCTTTTTCGGCAGCCGCCTTAACCATTGCATATTCACCGCTTACATTATAGGCAACAAGCGGAAGGTCAAAGCGTTCGCTTGCGGCTTTTACGATATCGAGATATGCAAGTGCAGGCTTGACCATAACCATATCCGCACCCTCGTCAATATCATCTGCAATTTCACGCAGAGCCTCTTTGCCGTTTGCGTAATCCATCTGATAGCTTTTTCTGTCGCCAAATTCGGGGGCAGATTCTGCGGCGTCACGGAACGGCGAATAGTAGCCTGAGGCAAATTTTGCACTGTATGACATAATCGGAGTGTTGATAAGTCTGTTTTCGTCAAGTGCGTTTCTGATTGCAGACACTCTGCCGTCCATCATATCCGAAGGAGCGATGATATCCGCACCTGCTTTTGCAAGGCTGACAGCATTTTAGAGAGGAGCGGAAGTGTTTCGTCATTGAGAATTTCGTGACCGCAAACAACACCGCAATGGCCGTGACTTGTGTATTCACAAAGGCAGACATCGGCAATAATAAGGAGTGACGGATAATTTTTCTTTATGTATCTGATTGCGTTCTGAGTTACACCGTTATCGTCATAGGCTGATGTTGCAAGCTCGTCTTTATGCTTTGGAATTCCGAAAATAAGAAGTCCTGCAATGCCGCTGTTTTCAATTTCTTTAAGAATCTCGTCTGCTCTGTCAAGCGAATATTGGTAGACATTCGGCATTGAATCAACAGGCTTTTTAATATTTTCACCCTCTGCAATGAAAATCGGGTAAATCAAATCGCCCTTGTCAATTCTTGTTTCACGAACAAGACTGCGAATCTGCTCGCCTGCTCTTAATCTTCTGAATCTTCTCATATATTTATCCTTCTTTCAAAGTTACTTCCTTGATTATAGTTTTCAAAATTCCGTCTGTGTCCTTCGTTTTTGCAATCTTGAACGAATTTACGCCGTGACTTTCAAGTGCCTCGGCGGTAATTTCACCTATGCAGACAACGGAAGTTCTGTCGGAAATAATTGCTCCGCCGTCAAAAAATGTGTTCACACCCGACGCACTCGCAAAAGTGATGAAGTCGGTATCAACAACGGAATTATCCTGTTTTTTCTCAAGCTGAATGTCATAGGTTTTGACATCGTCAAAGTCAATGTTGTTATCAGCCAAAATCCGAGTGAGTTCGGGCGAACCGTTTTCGGCACGCAGAATCAATACTTTTTCGCCGCTTTTCACCGTTTTTGCAAGCAAATTCCAAGTTCACGGGTTGTGTAGACATTCGGAATACAGTCGGCAAAATTCCGTACTTTTCAAGTACAGCTGCAGTTCCCGAACCGATCACCGCAAACTTAATATTTGCAAAACTGCGGATATCCTTTTTCAGCTTACGCAGTCGGCTCATAAAAATTTCTGCACCGTTCATACTTGTAAGCACCACATAATCGTAGCCGTCAATGCCGTTTATTGCATTGTCAAAAACTTCGTTGTCATGATATTCAATCACCTTTAAAAGGTCATGTCTTTTGACCTCCGCACCCGAAAGCGTAAGCATTTTGCCGAGCTTGTCAGAGAGCTTTCTCGTACCCGTAACGGTAACGGAAACATTTTTCAAAGGTCTTGTAATTGTGGGGGCAAAGTCAAATTTTGCGGTTTCGCCAACCACTATAACGGCAGGCGGAACAACCTCTGCTGATTTAACATTTTCGCAGATTGTCGAGAGAGTTCCCCTCACGGTCTGGTTTTTTGCACAAGCACCGTTTGACACAACTGCAACGGGAGTATCCTCCGATTTACCGTTACGAATGAGATTTTCCGCAATGTCGGGGAGGTTTCTCAAGCCCATAAGAAAGACAAGCGTTCCGTCGGTTTCGGCACACTTCTTTATATTTTCGGGCAGGGTGTCCTGTGCCGTATGTCCCGTGATTATATGAACACTTCGGCTCAGATTTCTGTGTGTAACAGGGATTCCCGCAAGTTCGGGAACGGCAATCGAGGAAGAAATTCCGGGTACAATATCAAACGGAATATCGGCACTTTTGAGGGCTTCAATCTCCTCTCCGCCTCTGCCGAACACGAACGGATCGCCGCCTTTAAGACGAACAACCGTTTTGCCCTCTCTCGCCTTTTCAACAAGGATTTCGTTAATATTTTCCTGCTTTTCGCTGTGTCTGCCCGAACGCTTTCCAACGCAGATTCTTTCAGCCGTTTCGGGTGCAAAACCGAGCAATGACACATCTATAAGGCTGTCGTAAACAAGCACATCGCAATGTCTGATATACTCCGCACCACGCATTGTTATCAGGTCAAAATCGCCGCATCCCGCACCGACAATATACACTCTTCCGTTACTCAATTTCGCTCACCAGCCTTTTTGCAAGTTTGATTCCGTTTGAAATTTCATCTGTTCCGCTGACTGTTTTTTTGCAGTCGGCAGACAGAGAAAGCGTTATTTTATCGTTTTCAACCTTTGAAATTGCACCGACGGGAGTTGAACAATCGGCATTGAGGCTGTGCAAAACCTGTCTTTCGGTTTCAAACGAAAGCATTGTATTTTTGTCGCTGATTTCAGCGAGCATTTTGGAAACCTCGCTGTTTTTTCTGCTTTCAATCGCAACTATTCCCTGACACGGTGCAGGGAGAAATTCATCGGTATCAAACGGAGTTACCGTGTAATCCTCACCATTGCAAAGGTCAAGTCTTTCAAGTCCTGCCTTTGCAAGCACAAGAGCATCATACTCACCGTTCAACAGCTTTTTAAGTCGGGTGTCAACATTGCCCCTTATATCCTTGAATTTTGCATTAGGATAGATTTTCTCCGCAAAAAGCTTTCGTCTTAAACTGCCTGTTCCGATGACAAAGCCGTCCTTTGTTTCAAAATTGTTGCGTGTAACAAAAACATCGCCATAACTGCCCCTTGGCAACACGGCGGAAATTTCAAGTCCGTCTGCAATTTTTGTCGGCAAGTCCTTTGCACTGTGAACGGCAACATCTGTTTCTCCGCTCAAAAGTGACATTTCAAGCTCCTTGATGAACACACCTTTTCCGCCCAAAGCTGTAAGCGGTTTGTCAAGGGTTTTGTCACCTGTTGTCGAGATGTAAACCGTTTCAATTTTAACATTCGGAAAACGGTTTTTCAGCGTTTTTATTAACATTTCGGTTTGTGCAAGGGCAAGCCTGCTTTTTCGTGTTCCGATTTTTATCGTCATTGTTCGTATTCCTCAATCAAATTTTCAACAGTTTTTTCATCGGGTTCAAGTCCCGAAAGGCAAAGCGAAAGAAGCTGTTCAAAAATCTTCCTTCTGTCATCTTCCTTTTCAACTTTCTCCTTAATTATCGGGCGATATTTCCACAAAACCTCGGTTGTATTTTCGTTCATACTTTCAAGAATTCCCACAAAAAGCTCTTTAAGATATTTTGCGTAAATCGGACTTTTGCCCGAAGTTGTAATTCCCGCCATTATGCCGTTTTTGCTTGCAATTGCAGGAAAAATAAATCCGCATTTTTCCTTATCTCAACTGTGTTGACAAGAATATTTTTCTCATTGCAAAGCTGAAAAATTTTGCCGTTGAGCGTTTCATCATCGGTTGCGCTGACAACGCAAAACGCACCGTCAAGGTCGCTGTCACAAAATCTGCGGTCAATGATTTTCACATTCAAAGCCTTGATTTCATCGCAAATTTTCGGGGCAACAACGGTTATGTCGGGCGAGAACGGCATCAGCTTTTCAATCTTTCTGAGTGCAACCGTACCGCCGCGACTACAAGTATTTTTTTATTTTCAATGTCAATATAAAACGGGAAGTATGCCATTAGTTATTCTCTCCGCACTTTCTGTAGATTTCAAGAATTCTTGCAAATTCTTCTGCCGAAACATCGGATTTCAGCTTATAAATGAATTTTTCCGAAAAATCTGACGGCATTGCGTTTTTCACAGACTGCATACACGGCAGAAATTCGTGAAAGGCAAGGTCTTTTTTGAGAATTTCAATTTCCTCAAAAATTATTTCTTTTGCACTTTCAACGCTGTCGAGTTTGAGAGCATTGTTCTCGTTTGCAAGCTGTTTTATGCAGTCAATGTTAATCAGCCTTACACCACTTATTTTGGGGATATTTTCGTCAATGTCGGGCGGTACGGCAAGGTCAATGAACAGCCTTGGTTTTTCGGTTTTTATATTGTTTTTTAAATCATAATATGTAACCGTGTAATGCGGTCCGCTTGTGGCACTGATTACACAGTCTGCAAAGTCAAACGCTTTGTATCTTTCGTCATAATCAATCACATTCGCACCCGTATTTTCAAAAACAGTTTCTGCTTTATGTTTTCGTGAAGTCACGGTAACGCTTATACCTTTGTGCGACAAAAGATTTTTCACAACAGTTGAGCCGACCTTGCCTGTTGCACCGATTACAAGGACATTCAGCTCACCGTCTTTGAATTTTGCCGCCTCGTTTGACGCAAGAGTTGCAACGGAAACCGATGTTTTTGAAATGGCGGTTTCGGTCTTGATTTTTTTTGCACAGGCAACAGCCGCCTGAACGCACATATTAAGCTCATAGGCAACCGTGCCGTTGTCCTTTGCAAAGGCATAGGCTCGCTTTAGCTGACCGAGTATTTCATCTTCACCGATAACCATTGATTCAATACCGCCTGCCACCCTGAAAAGATGGAGCAAAGCCCTGTCACCGTAGAAAAGACAGATGTACTTTTTTAGTTCGTCAAAATCAATTCCCGAAAAATCCGAAAGAACGGTTTCAACCGTTTTCACAGATGATTCGTCACCGCAAAAATAAACCTCGGTTCTGTTGCAGGTGCAGAGAATCAAACACTCGCTGATATTTTCAGAATAATAAAGTTTGTCAAGAAATGTCTTTTTTTGCTCATCGGGAAAGGCAAGCTTCTTTCTCACAACCACATTTGAAGTTTTTGTGACTTACGCTCAGGCAGTACATAAAAAATTCGCTCCGTTACAAATAAAATCCGACAGTAAAATACACTTTTAAAGTTATTTTATTACTGCCGACAGCTATTGTCAATTAAAGTTAGTCAGTTATTTTACCACTAAACCTATCTGTTTGGTATGTTTTGATTATACTACATTCACCATTCTATGTCAATAAATTTCGGGTTTTGCTTGACAAAAACAGTGATTACAATATAAACTATACAAAGATACCTCCCGTCAGCAAACAGCGGGAGTTTTATTCCGATGTAAATACTTATTGTACCGATAGGAATACTAAATGATTTGAATATGTATTAAGGAGCGTTTTTATGCTTAATCAGTTTTCAAGAACACAGCTTTTGATTGGCAAAGAAGCTATGGACAGGCTTTCAAAAACAAGAGTTGCAATTTTCGGAATCGGCGGTGTAGGCGGATACACGGCGGAGGCTCTTGCAAGGAGCGGCGTCGGCGAGCTTGACCTTATTGACGATGACAAGGTGTGCCTTACAAACATCAATCGACAGATTTTTGCAACAAGAAAAACAGTAGGCAAATACAAGGTTGATGTTGCAGAGGAAAGGCTCAAGGACATCAATCCCGACATAATCATCAACAAACACCAGACCTTCTACACTCCCGAAACCTCGGAAAAATTCGACTTTTCAAAATACGACTATGTAGTTGACGCAATTGACACGGTAACAGGCAAAATTGAGCTTGTTATGCAAGCCGACAAAGCCAAGACGCCTATCATCTGTTCAATGGGAGCAGGTAACAAGCTTGATCCTACAGCGTTTGAGGTTGCCGACATTTACAAAACCTCGGTCTGTCCTCTTGCAAGGGTTATGAGACACGAACTCAAAAAGAGAGGTATCAAAAAGCTGAAGGTTGTTTATTCAAAGGAAAAGCCTATCACACCCGTTGACGATATGGCAATCAGCTGTAAAACAAATTGCATATGCCCTCCCGAAACTGAGAGAAAATGCACCCAACGCAGACAGGTTCCCGGCAGCACCGCATTTGTTCCGTCGGTTGCCGGTCTTATCATAGCCGGCGAAGTTATCAAGGATTTGATTAAGTAAATATAATTTTTAACAAAGCAAAGCACCGAGAGAAATTACCCTCGGTGCTTTGCTTGTTTTTATAGGATTTTTTACAGTTGATATCGTGATTAAACGGATTAGATGATAACCGATTCTTCCTGAAGTGATTTGTTACGGAGAATCTGAACCTCATCGCCTTTGGTAATGAAAAGCCGATAAAGAAATACATTGACCTTTTCCCCGACGGTAATCGGAGTTTCGTCAAGTCCTCTGTACGCATAAACCGTGCCTCCGTCACATTTTACGGCAATTTCGATATTGTCGCCTCTGAACGAAGTCTTTATAACCTCACCGACGGATACAGACGCTTTTTGTGCGGTTGTTTCGCTGAGCTTTGTCACCTTTACAAATTCGGGACGGATAACTGCACGGTCAACATTATCGACAACATCAAAGGTCTTGAACTTTGTATAATCGTCAAGCGTAGTAGTCTGACCGAAAAATGATGCGGAAAATGCGGTTTGGGGATGCTGATAAATGTCAATCGGCGAGCCTATTTGCTCAATTCTGCTTGTTTGTAATTATAATTTCATCGGCAACCTCAATAGCCTCGCTCTGATCGTGAGTTACAAATATACTTGTAACGCCGAGTCTTTCAATCATATCCTTAAGCCATGAGCGAAGCTCCTGCCTAACCTTTGCGTCAATTGCGGCAAAGGGTTCGTCAAGCAGAAGAAGATTCGGGTTTGGCGCAAGCGCTCTTGCAAAGGCAACACGCTGTTTTTGACCACCCGAAAGCTGGCTTGGATAACGCTTTTCAAGTCCTTCAAGACCGATAAGCTTTACAAGCTCGTTTACTCTCTCCTTGATAAATTTCTTGCTCTTTTTCTGAATTTTCAGACCGAAAGCAATGTTATCAAAAACTGTCATATATCTGAAAAGAGCGTAGTTTTGGAATACAAAGCCTATGCCTCTTTTGCTTGCGGGAATATCGTTGACAACCTTTCCGTCAATTACAATTTCGCCGCTGTCGGGATTTTCAAGTCCTGCAATCATACGAAGAATTGTTGTTTTGCCGCTGCCCGAAGGACCGAGAAGTCCGATAAGCTTACCCTTTTCAATACCAAAGTTTACATTGTCGGATGCCTTGTAGTCACCGAAAGTTTTATTTATATTTTTAAGCTCAACATACATTACGCATCCTTCTTTCCCTTGTATTCAACCACACTTCTGATAATCAAAATCGCAATCGCCATAAGCACAAGTATTGATGAAACCGCAAATGCGGGAACATACTTGAACTCGTTGAACAAAATTTCAACATGGAGAGGAAGTGTGTTTGTTTTTCCTCTTAAATGTCCCGAAATTACCGAAACTGCACCAAATTCACCCATTGCTCTTGCGGCACATAGTACAACTCCGTAAAGGAATGCCCATTTTATGTGCGGAAATGTTATTTTTCTGAAAATTGTTGTGCCTTTTGCACCCATAAGTGCGGCGGCTTCTTCCTCATCCGTACCCTCGGATTCAAGCACGGGAATAAGCTCCCTCGAGATGAACGGGAATGTTACAAACACGGTTGCAAGGATAATTCCCGGAACGGCAAAGATAACCTTGATTCCAAGTTCGCTTAAAAGCGGATATATCGGGCTTTGTCTGCCGAATGTGAGTACAAATATAAGACCTGCAATTATGGGCGAAACCGTTACGGGGAGGTCGATAAGTGTTGTAAGAAGTTTTTTGCCCTTGAATCTAAACTTTGTAATTGACCAGGCGGCAATTCCGAATACCGTATTGAACAGTACCGCAAACACGGTTGCCTCAACAGTAAGCACAATTGCCTTTACCGTGTAATCATCGCTGACAGCCTGCCAGAACACCTCTGCACCGCTTTTGAAAGCCTCGCAGATTACCGTAACAAGAGGAAGAACAAGCATTACGAATACAAATAAAAGTGCAATGCCTATGAGTATGTACTTTACAACCCTTGAACGCTTTGTTTCTTCGTACATTTTATCTTCCCCCTTTCAGAATTTTTGCATTTCTGTGCTGAACCATATTTACAAGGAACAAAATCAAAAACGATGCGGCAAGCATTACAAGTGCGATTGCCGTTGCACTTTTGTAGTCATATTCCTGTAGCTCCGACATAATGATAAGCGGAGTGATTTCTGTTTCAAACGGCTTGTTGCCTGCAATAAAAACAACCGAACCGTACTCACCAAGACATCTTCCGAATGCAAGACCAAAGCCTGTGAGAACCGAGGGAAGAATTTCGGGAAGAATAATTTTTCTGAAAATTCTGAATCTGCCGGCACCCATAACTCCTGCCGCCTCTTCATAAACAGGATCAAGCTTTTCAAGAACAGGCTGAACTGCTCTTGTTACAAAAGGTATTCCAACAAATACAAGTGCAACCGTAATACCAACTCTTGTGTAGGCAATGCTTATGCCGAACTTTGCAAAAAATCCACCGATAAGACCTGTGTCGGCAGTCAGAGAAGTAAGTGCAATGCCTGCAACCGCTGTCGGAAGTGCAAACGGAAGTTCAATCATACCGTCAAGAATTCTTTTGCCGGGGAATTTGTAACGAACAAGCACCCACGCAAGAATTACACCCATAACGGCATTGATGAGAGATGCAATAAATGCGGTTATAAAACTAACCTTGTAGCTTGCAAGCACTCTTTCACGGGTGATTGCCTCCCAAAATTCAGAGGGACTCATCTGTGCTGTATAAATAACGAGAGCGGCAAGAGGAATCAGCACAACAAGGCTTAATAATGTAATTGTTACACCCAAAGAAAGACCGAAGCCCGGGATTACTCTTTTTGCTTTTTTGGACTTTTTTGCCTGAACCATCATCACACCTGTTTCCCCTGTAAAATATCATCCGACATCAGACAGAATTGCCTATAAACTGCCTGATGTCATTTTTTAATCGGTTTTATTTTTTCTCGTAAATCTTATCGAAGATACCGCCGTCTGCAAAGTGCTTTTTCTGAACCTCGTCCCAACCGCCAAAATCGTTGATTGTTACAAGATTAATATTGAGGTCGAACACATCGGAGTATTCCTTCAAAATTTCCTTATTATAAGGGCGGTAATAGTTATCGCCTGCAATACGCTGAGCCTCATCGCTGTAAAGATAATTTAAATACTCTGTTGCAACCTTTCGAGTGCCTCTTTGGTCAACCACTTCGTCCACAACAGCAACAGACGGCTGTGCAAGAATGCTGACGCTCGGAGTAACGATTTCGTACTCGTCGGGATTGTCCTTGATTGAAAGGTACGCCTCATTCTCCCAAGCAAGAAGAACATCGCCCTGTCCGTTTTCTACAAATGAAGTTGTAGCACCTCTTGCGCCTGAGTCAAGCACAAGCACATTTTGATAAAGCTTTTTAATGAAATCTTCGATTTTTGCCTCATCACCGTTATATTTCTTGTCTGCATATGCCCAAGCGGCAAGGTAGTTCCATCTTGCACCGCCCGAAGTTTTCGGGTTTGGAGTGATAACGCCCACACCGTCTTTTGCAACATCGTCCCAATCCTTGATATTTTTCGGATTACCTTTGCGAACAAGAAATACAATTGTTGAAGTGTATGGTGAAGAGTCATTGTCAAACTCATTTACCCAACCGTCCTCAATCAGACCTGCGTCACGAATTGCGTTTACATCGTATTCAAGTGCGAGTGTTACAACATCCGCCTCAAGACCGTTTGCAACCTCAAGAGCCTGTTTGCCCGAACCGCCGTGTGACTGGGTAACTTCAACATCCTGTCCTGTTTCTTCTTTCCAATGCTTTGCAAAGATTTTGTTATATGATTCGTAAAGCTCTCGTGTAGGGTCATACGAAACATTTGTTAATGTAACTTTTGAATCGTTTGTTGTATCTTTTTTTCCGCATCCTGTAAAGGCAACCGCTGATGCACCCAATACTGAAACTGCCAATACTGCCGATAATACTTTTGTTCTTAAATTTTTCATTTTGATTACCTCACTTTAAATTAATTTGATTTTAGATTCTGACAGGCAATTACATACAACAGTACGGCTTGCCTACAAATGAGGTACACATTCGTATTTTCTTTAGATTGTAAATGTTTTTCATAAGCGTCACCTTTTGGATTTTTGAGGTTATTTTGTTTAGCCTACAATTCCTATCAATTTACTATGCGTTTCTTTGAGAACTATTTTATACTGTACAGGGTGAAAAGTCAAGGTAAAATTTTTACACATCCAACACTTTAGCAAATTGCAACAATACACAAGCAATATTTTTGCAAAAATAGTAATAAAATCGAAAAAACAGGCATAAAATAACGGATAGGTATTTTCAAATGAAATATGCCTATCCTAAAAAAGAAATATTTTTTTGCGTAAATCTATTGACAAATCTATATAAAAAAGGTATAGTAGTATTAAATCAATAATGATTATTATTTTATTCAAAAATAAAATACACAAAGGCGTATTGAGTATTTTAAATTTCAAAAATTAATTTAACGGAGGAAATATTATGGCTAAAACAACAAAGTATTCGGGAACACAGACAGAAAAAAACCTTGAGGCTGCTTTTGCAGGCGAATCACAGGCTCGTAACAAATACACATATTTTGCGTCTGTTGCCAAAAAGCAGGGCTTTGAGCAGATTGCAGACCTTTTCTTAAAAACGGCAGACAACGAGAAAGAACACGCAAAAATGTGGTTCAAGGAGCTTAACGGAATCGGCGACACAGCAGAAAATCTTCTTGCCGCTGCCGAGGGCGAAAACTACGAGTGGACAGATATGTACGAAGATTTCGCTAAAACTGCCGAGGAAGAAGGCTTTACAGAGCTTGCACACAAGTTCCGCCTTGTTGCCGCAATTGAAAAGCACCACGAAGAAAGATACCGTGCATTACTCCGCAATGTTGAAACTGCAGAAGTTTTCAAAAGGAGCGAAATCAAGGTTTGGGAATGTCGTAACTGCGGTCATATTGTTGTAGGCAAAGAAGCTCCCGAGGTTTGCCCCGTCTGCAACCACCCACAAAGCTATTTTGAAATCCACGCAGAAAACTACTAATTCTGATTTAACCAAATATATAAAGGAAACTCCACCGCATTTCACGGTGGAGTTTTGTGTTTAGTATCAAATTAAATTCAAAAAACTTATTCTTCTTCGGGATATTTCATGCCCCAGCTTTTGCGGATATCGGTCATGATTTTCATAACATCCTTTGTGTAGTCAAGGTGCATAATAGCCGTGTCGCCCTCTATCGCCTTTTCCATATCTACAACCTCATAAAGCAAAGCATCCTTTGTCTGACCTGCCGAGATTGTTTCACAATGACCGTCAGCCGTGTATGTAATCTTTGCCTCCATGCCTCTGGGATATTCAAAAATTTCAACATAACCCTTGTCAAACGAGATTGTGCCACGCTTTGGCTGTTTTGCGTGAAGTGAAAGAATGACAGTTGCCATTTCCTCCTCTTTATTCTTTAAAAGAATACTCGTCTGCTCATCAACACCTGTTTCGGCATATTTAACCTGCGACAACACATCGTTCGGGCATGAGCTCATAAACATACGAACAAACGAAAGCGCATACACACCGATGTCAAGCATTGCACCGCCTGCAAGATTGCGGTTGAAAAATCGGTTGTTCATATTGTACTCTTTGTAACTGCCGAAATTCATCTGAATAAGCCTAAGCTCGCCAAGGTCACCTGAATTTACCTTTTCAAGAAGTGCCTTGTAAAGCGGCATATGGAAAATCGTCATTGCCTCTGCAAGCACAACATGGTTTTTCTCTGCAAGAGAGATTGCCTCGTCAAGTTCATCTGAATTGAGCGTTATCGACTTTTCGCACAAAACATGCTTTCCTGCCGCAAGAGCCTTGCGAAGATATTTTATATGCGTGTTGTGCGGTGTGGAAATGTAAATTATGTCAACATTTTCGTCTTTAAACAGCTCGTCAATATCGTTGTAAACCTTTTCAATGCCGTACTTTTCGGCAAACGCAACCGCCTTTTCATGGGTACGGTTTGCAACAGAATAAAGTTTCTGTCCTCTGCTTTTGAGTGCGGCTGCAAGCTCATTTGCGATAACTCCGCAACCGAGTGTTGCCCAATTGTAGTTTTTCATAAAAACACCTCCGTATATTTTTTGAAAAAAGTTTAACACACGGAAATGTGTCTGTCAACGGTTTTAGATGGCTTTTCTCGTATCTGCTCCGTACTTTTTCATAATCTTGCGAAGTTCGTTATTTTCGCTTTTTGAAAGGCTAAAATACATAAATCCGTGCTTGACTGTTTCATCACCGTCACACGCAGGCATATATGTATTACAGCCGATTCTTATTGATGCCTTTTCGGAAAAACCACAAGACGGTGAATCAAAATATGCGGATTTGCCATCAAACATTTTCTTCACGGTTTCGGCATCTTCGGCAGACATCTTAGCATCAACTTGTCATAGCCCTCAACATCAAAATACACCGTAGGCTCACACGCATAGAAACTGATTTTCGGCACGGCAAATACTGTGGCGGCAACGCATAAAACAATAGCAACCACAATTACGGCAATCTTTTTCTTCATAACATTCACTCCTTTTCGCTTATCCCTTTAAACATATATTATATTAAGCCTGTATCATAATTGTATCATTATAATTTAATCGGTATTATACACCAATTTTAAAATCGAATTTATTTGTAATGATTAATTAGTCAATGCTTACAAGACAGCAATTTTACTTTTGTTGAAAAGGCACAAATTGCATACAAATTCAATGCCTTACCTATTGAGAAAAAACAGTATAAAAATATGCAGGAAAGCAGTTTTTACCATATTATAAAGGCATAAAAAGAAGAATTTTGACGAGGTAGTTATTGTAACTAAAATTGTGAGCAAAGTAAACTTTATGTTTATAAGGTATTTTGCTTGTTTATTTCGGGCAACAGGATTACAATAATTGTGGAAAACGGAAAAGAATAGTATTGTTTGCAAAGATTATGTGATTGAAGAGGTTAGAAATTAATGGAGAAGTCAAAAAAATGCCCTCACTTGCGTTTGCAAGTCTGTTTAGAAGAAACAAAGGTCAGAATGCCGTAAAAGAAAAGCGACAGCGCTCACATCAGATAAATATGCTTGAAGGTCCGCTCGGAAAGAAAATTCTTCTTTTCACACTTCCGCTTGCAGGATGCAGTATTTTACAACAGCTTTTCAACTCAACCGATGTTGCGGTGGTCGGCAGATTTTCAAGCAGTCAGGCACTTGCCGCAGTCGGAAGCAACGGTCCGCTCATCAATATGCTTGTGCTGTTATTCACGGGACTTTCGGTCGGCGCAAATGTTTTGATTGCAAGATATATCGGTCAAAATGACCGTAAAAAAGTTTCGGAAGCTGTTCACACGGTAATAACACTTTCACTCATATGCGGATTTCTTCTTCTGATACTCGGTCAGGTTATTGCAGCACCGCTGTTAAGGCTGATGAACACACCGGATGATGTAATTGACCTTGCGGCAACATACCTGAGAATTTACTTTATGGGTATGCCGTTTGTAATGCTCTACAACTTTGGTTCGGCAATTTTAAGAAGTGTAGGCGACACAAGCCGTCCGCTCTACTGTCTTGTCATTTCAGGTATTGTAAATGTTCTTTTGAACCTCTTCTTTGTAATTGTCTGCGATATGAGCGTTGCAGGAGTCGGCGTTGCAACAGTAATTGCCGACGCCATAAGCGCCGGACTTGTTATGATGTTCCTCATCAGAAACGAAGACGAGTCAATCAGAGTCAATCCAAAAAAACTTTCATTCAATAAAAAACATTTCATTATGATTTTGAAAATCGGTGCTCCTGCAGGCATTCAGGGTATGTTTTCTCAATTTCAAATGTATTCATTCAGACAGCCGTAAACGGATTCGGTTCACAGGCGGTTGCAGGCTCATCGGCTGAACTTAACTTTGAATACATTACATATTATATAGTATGTGCGTTCAGCCAGACAGCCGTTACATTCACAAGCCAGAACTACGGCGCACTTCAGTTTGACAGATGCAAAAAGGTGTTCAGACTTTGTATGCTTTTCAGCTGTATTTTCACAGGCGGTGTGAGCATTATATTCATGCTCGGAAGCGGATTTTTCATCACCTTCTTCACAACCGACCCCACCGTTATCAAGTACGCAATCATCAGAATGGCGATTGTTATGCTCCTTGAGCTTATGACAGGTTCATACGAAATCAGCGGCGGTGCGCTCAGAGGAATCGGACATTCACTCCTCCCTGCAATCCTCACAATCTTCGGTTCTGTTGTGTTCAGAATCATCTGGCTCTTCACAGTATTCAAAGCATTCCACACCTATGATATGCTCCTTATGGTTTACCCCGTTTCATGGCTTATCACAGGCACATCCGTTTTGATTGCTACTTCATCATCAGAAAAAGAGAATTCAAAAAGGTAAGTGCCGCTTTTGAAATTTAAAGCTTAACAATCTTATACGACAGTCGGTGTTTTATTAACATCGGCTGTTTTTTGCGGACTTGATATAGTTGAATTTTGATTGTATAATTTAAACACCGGATAGTTGGAGGTGATTTTTTGCACGATATATGGAATCCTTGGCACGGATGCAGAAAGTGCAGTGAGGGGTGTCAGCACTGCTATATGTACTTTCTCGACAAAATGAGAGATAAAAACGGAGCGGATATTTACCGTACAAAATCGGGATTTTCCTATCCGTTACAGATGAACAAGAACAAATCCTACAAGGTTCAGAGCGGTGAACTGATTCGGGTGTGTATGACATCCGACTTCTTTCTTGAAGAGGCTGACGAGTGGCGAGATGAAGCGTGGGAGATAATCCGCCAACGCCCCGATGTTAAATTTTTTCTGCTGACAAAGCGTCCCGAAAGAATTGAAAAATGTCTGCCCGACAGCTGGAGTGACGGTTGGGAAAATGTGATGATGAATGTATCGTGTGAAAATCAACGCAGAGCAGACGAACGAATTCCGATTCTTGCAGAACTGCCGTTCAAACACAAGGAATAATGTGCGCACCGTTCATAGGCGCTGTCAGCATTGAAAAGCACCTTAATAAAATCAATCTTGAACAGGTTATTTGCGGCGGTGAAAAT
>ENA-OQCX01000008-OQCX01000008.1-human-gut-metagenome-genome-assembly--contig:-NODE-8-length-88269-cov-6.662079_pt1 | contig 88269 bp, 104 predicted proteins | sample MGYA00242762_ERZ504587 | MGnify/ENA primary metagenome ERZ504587 (study PRJEB26092, sample SAMD00036337) | human gut metagenome | host: Homo sapiens | study: EMG produced TPA metagenomics assembly of...
AACAAAGGTTAGTGGTGAAGTTACGATTTAGTATCTTCTGGAAGTAGTGTTTTGCCTTCTGGGCATTATTGTTTAGTGTCTCTTATTTAAAAACATTCTAAATTATTTGTGCCTTGCGGACATAAGTATTATCTTTGCCCCCAAAATAGAAAAGAAAGGCAGAAAGACTATGCGTTTGTCCGAATTGAATACCGGTGAAAAAGGTGTAATCGTAAAAGTGCTGGGACACGGTGGTTTCCGCAAACGGATTGTGGAAATGGGATTTATTAAAGGTAAAACAGTGGAGGTCTTGCTGAATGCCCCACTACGCGACCCTATCAAATACAAAGTAATGGGATATGAGATTTCTCTTCGTCGGCAGGAGGCTGAGATGATAGAGATTATCAGTGAGCAGGAAGCTAAGGAGCAGGCTGTGCAGCCCGATTACCACGAGGGGTTGGGCGAAAACATGCATCTGGGCGAAGATGAGCTGAAGCAACTGGCCCTCGGCAAACGCCGCACCATAAATGTGGCTTTGGTGGGAAATCCCAACTGTGGTAAAACTTCTCTTTTCAACATCGCTTCCGGTTCGCACGAGCATGTGGGCAATTACAGTGGCGTTACGGTAGATGCCAAGGAGGGGTATTTTGATTTCCAAGGTTACCACTTCCGTATTGTCGACCTTCCCGGAACCTATTCCCTCTCGGCCTACTCCCCTGAAGAAATCTATGTCCGCCGGCACATTATCAATGAAACGCCGGATATCATTATCAATGTTGTGGACTCTTCCAACCTGGAACGCAATCTCTATCTCACCACCCAGCTGATTGACATGAACGTGCGCATGGTGATTGCACTGAACATGTACGATGAGCTGGAAGCCAGTGGAAACACGCTGGACTATGTAAAGCTCAGCCAGTTGTTCGGAGTTCCGATGTTGCCTACGGTCAGCCGTAGCGGAAAAGGCATTGAACAGCTGTTCCATGTGATTATCAATATTTACGAAGGCGGCGACTTCCTCGACCATAAGGGCAGGATGCGCAGCGAGATATTGAGTGACCTTCGCAGCTGGCATCAGGAGTATGTTCCGACCATGACTTCGGCAGCCATAAAGAAGAGATAGAACAGCCGCGTGGCTTCTACCGTCATATCCATATCAATCACGGTCCCGAGCTGGAACGTAGCATTGAGGAGGTGAAGCGCGTCATCAGCGTCAATGAGAACATCCGCCACAAATATTCCACGCGTTTCCTTGCCATCAAGTTGCTGGAGAACGACGAAGACTTGAAAAAGATTGTGGAAGAGTTGCCCAATGGAAAGGAGATTCTTGCCGTCCGCGACCGGGAAGAGGCACGGATTGCCGAGGTGGTGAACGAGGAGAGCGAGCAGGCCATCACCGATGCCAAGTATGGTTTTATAGCCGGTGCCCTGCGCGAGACCTATGTGGACAATCATCAGGATACGTCGCGCACTACTCAAATCATAGACTCAATCGTTACTCACCGTGTATGGGGTTATCCCATTTTCTTCCTTTTCCTTTATCTGATGTTCGAAGGCACCTTTGTGCTGGGCGACTATCCTATGCAGGGGATTGAATGGCTGGTAGGCGAATTGGGCGACCTGATATGCAACAACATGTCCGAAGGACCGCTGAAGGACCTTCTGGTGGATGGTATTATCGGAGGTGTGGGCGGTGTCATTGTTTTCCTGCCGAATATTCTGTTGCTCTATTTCTTTATTTCCTTGATGGAAGACTCGGGCTATATGGCACGTGCCGCTTTCATTATGGATAAGATTATGCATAAAATGGGGCTGCATGGAAAGTCTTTCATTCCGCTGATTATGGGCTTTGGGTGTAATGTGCCCGCCATTATGGCTTCGCGTACCATTGAGAACCGCAAGAGCCGTCTGGTGACGATGCTCATCAATCCGCTGATGTCGTGCAGCGCTCGTCTACCCATCTATTTATTGCTGGTAGGCGCCTTCTTCCCGAACAATGCGAGCTTTGTGCTGTTAGTAATCTATGCCATCGGCATTCTGTTGGCAGTGGTCATGGCACGTCTTTTCTGCCGCTTTCTGGTGAAAGGAGACGATACGCCGTTTGTCATGGAGCTGCCGCCTTATCGTATGCCGACGTCCAAGGCCATCTTCCGCCATACGTGGGAGAAGGGGGCGCAGTATCTCCGCAAGATGGGAGGCATCATTATGGTGGCATCCATCGTTATCTGGGCATTGGGATATTATCCCAACCACGATGAATATGAAAGTGTGACGGAACAGCAGGAGAATTCCTACATCGGCCGGATTGGTAAAGCCATGGAACCGGTCATCGAACCGTTGGGATTCGACTGGAAGCTGGGCATCGGCATCCTTTCCGGCGTGGGCGCCAAGGAGCTGGTGTAAGCACGCTCGGAGTGCTTTATGCCGACGATGCCGAGGCAGATGCCGTAAGCTTGGGTGAACGCATTCCGATAACGCCCCTGGTGGCTTTCGGTTACATGGTGTTTGTGCTGATTTATTTTCCGTGCATCGCCACGTTGGCAGCTATTAAAGGGGAGTCGGGCAGTTGGAAGTGGGCCGTGTTTGCGGGGCTTTATACTACTGCGCTGGCCTGGCTGATGTCTTTCGCAATTTATCAGATAGGAGGTCTGTTTTTATGATGAATAGTTGGCAGGAGTGGGTAGTAGCCTTATTGTTGTTGCTCTGCGCTGTGCGGATTGGCATGAGTATTTATTCTTTTTCTCATCGGGTCAAAGAAAATGGTAATCCGTGTGATAGTTGTGCAAGTGGCTGTGAACTAAAGAATTTGTATGATAAGAAGCGTGCGGAGTGCAGTGGAGTGACGAAAAAAAGAAGAAAAGTTGTTGCGGATAGTTGGTAGTTTCAAAAAAAGTGCTACCTTTGCATCCGCAAACGAGAAATAAAGAGTTCTTGTAAGAACCGGTACCTTGGATGAGTGGCTTAGTCAGCGGTCTGCAAAACCGTGTACGGCAGTTCGAATCTGCCAGGTACCTCGAAGAATAAAACTCCGAAACTGCTTTTTAAAAGTGTTTCGGAGTTTTTTGTTATAGGGAATTGTTTGCCCATTCTATAAAATATCATTCGCTGAATAGTTACAGCTTACTTATTAAAGATTGAATAAAATGAAAAAAGTTGGATTTCTGATTTTCTGTCTGTTTGCTATGTGCAGCATGGCAGGCAAGGCGCAGGATGTAGTGGCGGACAGTACCGGCTACATCGTTAAGGTAGGGGAGATGGCTCCAGATTTTACAGTGAAGCTGACGGATGGGAAAAGCATTACTTCGGGACTTCGTGGGAAGGTGGTCATGTTGCAGTTTACCGCGAGCTGGTGTGGGGTATGCCGTAAGGAGATGCCTTTCATTGAGAAGGATATATGGCTGAAGCATAAGTCGAATCCGGATTTTATGCTGATTGGCATCGACCGTGACGAGCCGTTGGAGAAAGTGATTGCTTTTGGTAAGTCAACCGGAGTGACCTATCCTTTGGGTCTGGACCCGGGAGCGGATATATTTGCGAAGTATGCGCTCCGCAAGGCAGGTATCACACGCAATGTCCTGATTGATAAGGAAGGGCGTATTGTGAAGCTGACACGTCTGTATAACCCTGAAGAATTTGCTTCTCTGGTGAAGGAGATTGACGGAATGCTTTCTGAATAGTAGGAATAGGCAAGATATAAAAAAGGAAGTGCCCCCTAAAAGTTTTTGTCTAACTTTTAGGGGGCACTTCACTTTTATGCTTGTCGGGATAGTTTGGCAAGATAGTCATAATGTGTACCCTCTTTCACCAGCTCTGCTTTGAAGCCATTTTCGGCAGCATAGATGCTCAGGGTCTGAAAGTCGATATAGAGCCAGTCAAAGGAGTCGCCTTTGACATTCTTGTATTGCATCTGGAAGTCTACCTCTCCGTAGTAATCACCGGCAAGGTTGATAACAATACTGCCATCTTCCTCTTCGAACAGATAGCTCAGGTTGCTGGAATCCATTAAAACACAGCCTCCAGGCCGGAGCAGTAGCTTCATCTTCCGGAAAAAATCAGGCAGATTCTCCAACTTTCCGATAATGCCGGAACCGTTCATCAGCATCAGGATAGTGTCGTATTCATCGGCAAACTGTTCATTGAACAGATTGGTTTGTGATACGCTACGCACACCTCGCTGCTTCATCACTTCCACGGAAAGCGGGGAAATGTCGATGGCATGGACCTCTTTTCCGGCTTCTTGCAGGGTAAGGCTATGGCAACCGCTACCGGCACCCACATCCAGAATCTTTCCGGTCGCCATTTGCAGAGCAGTACGCTCCAGCAAGGGCATTTGCTTTTCTGTGCGGAATAGCTCTTCGACGGGAATTTCGTCCTCATCGAATTGTGAAGAGAACACGCGTAGGCGGTCGGCTTTATGCCGTTTAAAGTAATCGGCTATGGCTGCGCCCATCGGGTCCTTGTCGGCAGGCAATAAGGCTGTATTTATCATTTCTTATGTCTGTTAGCGCGTTTGCGGCGGATTTCTGCTTTCATTTTGGCTGAGGCGGAACCGTGTTGCCCGGTAATGTAGGTTTTCTTCTTGGCTTTGGTCTTTATCTTGTTTTCTTCTTTAGGTTTGTCCTTTTTGCCTTTGAAGACAATACCACCCATCATCGCTTCTTCTATACTCATATATTTCGTTGTTTTAGTGATGTAAAATATCATTTCTCCGGCAGTACCTCAATCCAATAGTCATCCGGGTCATTGATAAAGTACAGTCCCATTGCTGTGTTTTCGAAACATACCCATCCGTTTTCCTTATGGTATTGGCGTATGGCGTCGTAATCACCGGATACGCGGAAGCAGAGGTGACTCTCGTTCTCCCCTAATTCGTAGGCTTGTGGATGCTCCTTCAAGCAGGTCAGTTCCAGCAGGAAGCCGGTACTGCTGTCGGTCAGATAGACCAGAGTGAAAGAGCCGTCGGACGACTCTTTCCTATGATGTTCTTTCAGCCCCAGTGCCTTTTCGTAGAATGCGATGCTACGTTCCAAGTTGGTGACATTGATATTAAAATGGTCGAATTTACTTTTTATTTCCATTTGTTTATTTCTGATTTGATTATTTACAATTTACAGTCTGCGTGTGCGGTCATTTGACCATTGCTTTCAGAATTTCGCCTACATACGTGCGTGGCATACCTTCCATCGTTGCCGGTGAAGGCAGCTTCTTACATTCCAGAATGACCGTAGGCTCTGTCTGTCCCGTAGGATAGAAACGGATGGTATAGCTTTCTGCTTTTTCCATTTGTTCATACGGCTGGTCGGGCGACAGTATGCTGAATACAACTGGTTTGCCGTTGACTTTGCCCAAAGAACCTCCGGAGTTTGCTGTCATCATGGTCATGTTGAAAGGCTCTTGGCCGATGACGATAACCAATTTGCCTGCTCCGGTCTGGATGGCATCGGCTGACAATTGCTCGGGGGCTATGGTTTTGTATTCTTGCTGCTGGCTCTTTTGGGCAGGAACCAGTGCGGCAGGTTTCTTGACTTGGGGCACTTCGATGACTTGGGCATCTTTCACGATGCCTTCGGATGCCTTTTCAGCAGCCTGGGCAGGTTCCACGGTAACTTGTTTCTTCGGGGTGATTACCGTCGGACCGGAATTGACGACAGCCTTCACCTCTTTCTTTTCTTCCTTCTTTTCTTCTACCAGAGCTTTGGCAGTGGTGGCGCTCAATGCTTCTGCTGCTCCCAGGCAAAGGTCATCAACGAAGTCTACGGTTTTTCTGCGCCACTTGGCAAGTCCGCGTACCAGTTGGTCTTCGCCTTGTTCAAGGCATACTTGTCTACAATCCACTCCTCGGCGGTATATTTTTCTTTTCCTTCGCGGTAGTTAAACCGTATCTTTTCTACTTCGAGCACGCTCTTTTCGGGTTGGCAGGTCACAGTCAGCTGGTAAAGGATTTTGGTACGGTCTAATGACAGAGCCGTAGAACTGAATACAATCCATTCATCCCCGATACCTACAATTTGTCCTTTCTCTTTGTCTGAGAATACTACACGGCTGGTATTTTCATTCTCTTTCAGACGGGCATCCATCCAGCCGAGCAGACGTTCGTAGATTTCATCCTGAGACATGCCGGGGATGCTGAATTCTTTGGTGAATACCACTTTGCCGTCCACCTCGGGAACAGCACCGGCCAGATATTTACTGTCGTCCCTATCCTGCGCCTGCAGCATGGCCGGCAGACAAAGGCAAAACAGTGTAAAAAGAAGTTGTGTCAAATTTTTCATAATAGTATGTGTTTTAATTATTAATTTACGAATTATGGGCTACAAGTTGGGGAGTTCGAAACTTTCACCACGGTGTGCAATGCTCAGAAAGCGGCATCCCTTGCTCTCGGCAAACTGCCGGAATGCGTTGCCTCCCTGATAATCTTCGCTGAAGTGCATCGGTACAAATATAGTGATTTTTATTCGTTCCACGAATTGTTCTGCTCCACGCATATAATCTTTTCCGATACGGCTGTCCACCGGAAACATGGCTACATCTACGGCAGGTGCAGTTTGCTGCAGCTCTCTCACTTCGGCCAGAAAGTCACCTTCGGCCTTGCGTATTTCCTGCGGAGTGGATTCCTCGCTCCAGTGCCAGTTGTTCAGGTCACCGGCATGGAACAGCCGTCTGCCCTGCAGGTCTATCAGGAAGGAGATACCCACATCGGTAGAACCGAAGGCCTGGATACGGATATGTTCGTCTTCGTAGGTGTCGCCCTTATTGATGTAGGTGGCATCTTCCGCTGAGGCGCGGCGGTGCTTCAGGATGTCTTTGGAGAATATGTAGCGGATGTCGGGCCGCAGTTTTTTCCATGAAAGAACTTCGCGATTGAAGTGGTCGGGATGGAAATGCGAGCATAGTACGTAGAGTACGCCCGGCTTTTCCAAGAGATAGTCGTGCACGATACCTTTATTGAAAACCTCTTCCGAGGAATCTTTATAGTAATCGATAATGACCGTCACTCCGTCCGCTTCAATCGCGAAGCCGCTATGGTAGATGTAATCAAGTTTCATTTACGGATTGAATTATAGCGCAATATTACAAAAAACGCTACACAAACTTCCGGTTTAAGCTGTTATTTTATGCAAAAGCACGCTACATCGGTACTTCTATGAAGAGAATGTGAGAGTCTTTCAATGTTTCCAGCTCAAAACTGCCGGTTTCGTATACTCCCATTCCGTCACGACGTGAGAGTATTGTGCCGTCCACTTTGACTTCACCTTCCATTACGAAGATGTATGCACCGGAATGCGATTGGTGCATGTGGTAGTCAATCTTCTTTCCGGCTTCTATTTCACCGATAGAAAACCAGGTCTGTTGTAGCAGTCTGGCAGGAGCATCGCCGTCAGGGGATACTATTAGTGCCATTTCATTTTTGCGCAGGAGTGGACGTACGTCGAAGTCCTGGTATGCGGGTGGTGTGTTCAGCTTTTCGGGCATCACCCAGATTTGCAGGAATTCTACCGCTTCAGTGTCACTGCCGTTCATTTCGCTGTGGTAGATGCCGGTGCCGGCGCTCATGGTTTGTATATCTCCCGGAGTGATGACGCGGCTGTTCTGATGATTGTCCCCATGTTTCAGTTTCCCTTTCAGGGGAATGGAGATGATTTCCATATTTTTATGAGGATGTGTGCCGAAGCCCTTTCCCGGAGCCACACGGTCGTCGTTCAGTACACGCAAGGCGCCGAAATTCATCCGGCGGGGATTGTAATACTCGTCGAAACTGAAGGTGTGGTGGCTGTCAAGCCAATCATATAGGGAATGACCTCTGCTGTCTGATTTGTCTATAACTTTTTTCATAATTTATTCCTTTTCTTAAAATGGTTTATGTACTAGTAACGCTTTGGAAAGCTATAAAGTTTAAAAACCGATGTCTAAGAATTTATAAATGAGTGGGGACTATGCCTTGACCTCGTTCTCCAGTGGCTTATGGTTCATAAAATCTTTGATGTTCTGCAAGGTTGTCGAAGCAATGTTTGCCAGTGCCTCGCGTGTGAAAAAGGCCTGGTGCGAAGTGACGATGACATTATTGAAGGACAGTAGCCGCGCCAGGGTATCGTCATCAATGATTTTGTCCGATTGGTCTTCATAGAAGTATTCGCTTTCCTCTTCGTACACATCCAGGCCGCAGAGCCGATTTTCTTGTTTTTTAGTCCTTCAATCAGGGCGTTGGTATGGATGAGTTGTCCACGTCCGGTATTGATAATCATTACTCCGTCCTTCATTTTACTGATGGAATAGTCGTTGATGAGATATTTGGTCTGTTCAGTCAGCGGGCAGTGCAGGGAGATGATATCCGAATTGTGATATAGCTCATCCAGGCTGGTATATACCACTTGATGTTCACGGGCGAAATTATAGTCGGGATAGAGGTCGTAGGCAAGAATATTCATGCCGAATCCACGCAGGATACATATCAGTTTCTTGGCTATTTTTCCCGTGCCGATGATGCCTGCAGTTTTTCCGTACATGTCGAAGCCCAGAAGTCCGTGCAGCGAGAAGTTTCCGTCTCGTGTCCGCCAGGTAGCACGTGGAATTTTACGGTTGAGGGATAACATCAGGCAACGGTATATTCTGCTACGGCATAAGGGGAGTAAGCAGGGACACGCACTACGGTAATGCCACGGTCGCAGCTGCCTTTAAATCTACATTGTTGTAGCCGGCGCAGCGCAACGCCAATAATTTCACGCCGTTGTCTGCCATCAGACGGATAACTTCGGTATCGGCCGTGTCGTTCACGAAAATACAGACTGCGTCTACTCCTTGGGTTAAAATAACGTTGTGCTTGTTAAGATGCCCTTTATAGTAGCGGAGCTCAAAACCATATTCCTTGTTTTTTTCGTTGAAAGACGCTTCATCATAAGGTTTGCTGCCAAAAAATGCGATAGTGTATGCCATGGGATTTGTTGTTTTTTAAAATGTTACATAATTATAGGGAGATAACAAGTGGAAAGTTGATATGGTTCAGTGGCCGGAAGGATTCATAAAATGATAATTATTTCTATTTGTTTCATCAGAAACTATTTGGTATTTCAATTAAAGTTCTATATTAGGATAACTTTATGCACAAAATTCTTTTTCATGTGCAATATTATTGTACCTTTGCGCCCGAAAACAATTAAAAAAGATTTAGATGAGAAAATTTTCGTTGATTGGCATTGCGATGTTAATCGTTTCAATTCCAACTTTTGCGGGTGGTATCCTAACAAATACAAATCAGCATGTATCTTTTCTTAGAATGTTAGCGCGTGGTGCTTCCATTGATATTGACGGTGTCTATTCTAATCCGGCCGGTTTGGCCTTCTTGCCGGAAGATGGTCTCTATTTGTCTTTGAATGGACAAAGTGCTTATCAGACCCGTAACATAAAGGCGACATTTCCCTTGTTTATTGAAGATGGGAATACACGTTATTATAAAGGAAAAGCTTCTGCTCCTTTCATTCCTAGTTTTCAAGGTGCATATAAAAAAGGAGACTGGACTATTTCCGGTAGCTTTGCTGTTGTAGGTGGTGGCGGTAAGGCATCGTTTGATGATGGTTTGGGTATGTTCGATTCAATGGTGATGGGACAAGTCCATACTATTTCGGGTGGTCAAATCACTCCCAATATGTATTCTATCAATAGTGCAATGGATGGAAGCCAGTTTATTTATGGTGTGCAATTGGGGTTGTCGTATCAAGTTAATGATTGGTTAGGTGTGTTTGCCGGTGGACGTATGAATTATTTTACCGGTGGGTATGAAGGATTTCTGACTGCAACAGCACACAGTAATATTCCTACTTATGGTGGCATGGAATTGGTTGGTATCGATTTAGACTGCGACCAGACCGGCTGGGGATTGACCCCTATCTTGGGAGCTGATGTGAAGTTGGGCAAATGGAATATTGGGTTGAAGTACGAGTTTATGACAAGTCTTAATCTCGAAAATAAAACCAAAAAAGCTGAAGTGCGTGCAATGGGAACTGCTATGGGAGATGAAGGGAATCCTTTGGCTGACTATAAGGATGGTGTGAATACTCCGAGTGATATCCCTGCATTATTGACTGCAGCTGTTGGTTATGAATTCCTTCCTACGCTTCGTGCAACGCTGGAATATCACCATTTTTTTGATAAAGCGGCAGGGATGGCCAATGATAAGCAGAAAGCGTTGAAGCATGGCACACATGAAATTTTGATTGGTGCAGAATGGGATATAGCTAAACAGCTGACCATCAGTGGTGGTTATCAGCGTACAGATTATGGCTTGGCTGATGATTTTCAGAGTGATATAAGTTTTTCATGTGACTCTTATTCACTGGGGTTTGGTGCTGCCATCAAAATGACAAAGCATTTGACTATGAATATAGCCTATTTTTGGACAAACTATGATGATTATACAAAGAAGATAAGTGAAACCACCAAGAATGTTTATAGCCGTACTAATAAAGTGTTTGGTCTTGGTGTTGACTATAAGTTCTGATTTCACAATCCTACCTTTATATATTAAGAAGCCGTCTCAAATATCGATTTGAGGCGGCTTCTTTCTTATTTTATATTGGATTAGAAAGAATACTGTACAAGCAGGTTCATACGGTTGGCATGGTTGGTGGAATTGTCGAAGTTGGTGCGCCAGCCACGCAGATATTCAGCGCCTACCTGCATGTTCGGGGTTACGTTCCAGAATACGTTGGCTACGAAATACTGTCCGTAGCGGTAGGTACTTGGCAGGTCGTTGGGATAACCGTCTTCAGAGTAAAGGCGGGACATGCTGTAAGTGCTTGAAAGGAATATCTTTGGAGAAATGTTATATTGTAGACCTGCATACCAGCCCAGCATGGGCAATGCCTGCATTTTGCCTTCCTTTTCGGGATTGGGGACAATATCGACGTTCAGATTACTGATGTCATTCAGGTATTGCCCGATACCTTTACCATAGTTGACTTGTCCGAATGCCTGCCATTTTTTACCGAGGTTGAAGGTCGTTGAGGCTTGTACACCGTATCCGGTGACGCTGGAAGCCTTGTCCCTTTTCGTGCTGGTATATGTCATGCTGCGGATGATACCTCCTATACGCAGATGACTGCTGCTGTTCCAACTGTATTGTGCCGAAGCTGTGAAGTCCGGCATGCGTTGCTGGGCAATTTCGAATTGGCTGCTTGTTGTGCCGTCAACGGCAGGCGCCTCGATGGAAGCTTGGAAACGAAAGTCTTTCAGCCCTTTATAAGTATATGACAATTGTGTAGCGCGGTAGAACGTGGCACCGTTGGGCCCCTGGAAGTCAATGGTGGAGGGGAGGGCGCCTAAGTCCATGAAACCGCCGTAAGTATATCCCACCGTTATATTTCGGAATGACATATAAGCATTCCGTAGCTGGAATGTTTTGTCTCCTCCTCGGAAATTTCCGGCTGTATAGACTGTGAAGTCACCCAATAGCCGGGTGTGTCCGACTAATTTCAGAAAGATAGTGGCCGTACTGGCATCCATTTGAAATTGATTTTTGATTTTACTACTGCTTGGAATGTTGGCAGGAACAAAGTCAATATCATCCACAATACCTCCAAAATCATACTCGCCGGTGGCACGGACATACCCTCCGATACCCAGGGCGAATTTGCCTTGTTTGTCCATCAATAAGAAGCGGGGAGCTTTCGGGTCATGGATGTAAGGCAATTGTGACTCATTCATGATGCGGATAATCTCGTCGCCCGCTTTGTCGATGGTAACTATGACAATGCCGTTGGGGGCTTCGTCATCGATAATCTCTTTTTTTTGTGCATGGATAGTGGACAAGGGAAGTCCGGCTACGCACAACAGAAACATTGCTTTTAAGATTGTTTTCATTTAAGTTAGGTTTTGATGAATGTGCTTTCAACAACTTAAATGAAAAAAGGTTTTGTAGTCTTGGAGGAGGAAAGGAGGTTATTCCGTCAGTATTCTTGCCTTGAATGAAGATCGTATGCAAAATTACCCTTACCCTAATTTCCGGAATAACCTCCTGAGAATGTGTGTTAAGTTACTTATTTTTTCATGACGGCATTCCACAGCGCTTTGCGTAGGGTTCCCATGGTGTCATCGCCTTCATAATCCCAGAACATCATGCCTTTCATGCCATTTTTTAATATCCATTCACCTTTTGCGGCAATACTGCGGGGATTGTCGTAACCACAGTAGAAACTGCCGTTTTTGGTGACATAGGGGACATTGCCTTCTGTATCCCAATTTTCGATGACATAGCCGTCATCCTTACTCAGGTTGAGAATATCCCGATAATTGATGCTGCCGCCGGCATTGAAATCGGCTCTTCCGTAGAACGGAATTCCCAACACTAATTTGTCGGCAGATACCCCTGCATTCAGGTATTCGTCTACGGAACGCTGGCAGTCCCAGTAATTACTTGGCTTGTTCAATGCTGATTGATGCTGGGGGCATCAACCAGATCATAGGCCATGATATTGACGAAATCTACATACGGGTCTACGGCCTTTACATCAATATATTTATAGCCTTCGCCTTGGGGACGCTTGTCCATGCAATAACCTGCATAGGTCAATAGGGTGGACTGCCCCAACGCTGCACGCAGGTCTTTCATCAATAGGGTGAAGTTTTCCACATCTACCAACTCGTCATAGGCATTGCTGCTGAAAGTCATACCGGGAAATTCCCAGTCAATGTCAATACCGTCTATGCCCTCACTCGAAACAAAGGCTTTGCAGTCTTGTGCGAATTGCTTGCGCATTTCCGGACTCTTCGCCAGGGCGGAGAAACCTCCGTCCTGGGAATTGTCAGTATTGGAAACGCTATTGGTAAAAGAGAGTAATATCTTCACATGTGGATACTGGCTCTTTATTTTCTTTACCTTATCAAAACGGGATTTATCACCTTGCAGGCCAAACTTTTCATAAATTCCGTTTTTAACATATAATTCTGCAAAAGCGTAGTTTATGTGGGTCAGGTATTTGGCATCGGGTATGGATGTGCCATAATAAGTGACGTAGCCCAATGCAACCCGGCCTGCAACCTGCTCGGCCATTTCGGTCTCGTTGTCTTCATTTCCCGGAGCTGGCAGTCCGGGCATGTAGTCGTCATTGTGACATGCGGCTACTAGAAAGACAGTAGCTATTATAAATAGCAGTTTCCTTTTCATAGAGAGTGCATATTATTCAGAATCGGTTTCTGCTTCAGTCTTGAAATAAGCATACCAGCCGCTGTCGTCCCAATCCACACCACCGCTATACTTGCCGGGATGATAGATTGTGATATAGTTCTCATCCAGTGTCAGCAGCCAAAATTTGTTGCTGCCTACGCTTTGTCCGTTGTCGTCATAATTTCCTCCGATGGTGGGGATACTTGTTATCAGTTCACCCAGTACTCCGTCTTCCGGTTTTTCGTGTGTGAAGGAGAAAGTACCTTCTGCCTTCAGGTTTCCGCTGGCATCATAGGTTTTCATCTTGTTTCCGTCGAATTCGAATACCATGGACTGGTCTCCCGCTTCGGCGGCAGTGACATTGGCCCACCAGGCAAAATTTGATTCGGGAGTATAGCCTGCACTGGTATATTTCCAGCCTCCATGAGCCCCCATATTGCAGACGGAACCCCAGCTGACTTCACGGAATTTCCAGGTCTTCTTGGCAGATTTGTCACTCTTGTCGGTTGCACCGGTGAAGTAAGTGGACCAATCGTCGAATACATTGGTCACAGTCACTACAACCGGATCTGTCTTGATAATCTGATTGGCGGAAATGCCCATATAGTAGATGGAATAGTCCGCATTGGACTCCATGATGACCGTAGCGTTGTCCGTGACCAGAGTCTTACTTTGTTTACTTCCTTCGCCCCCCATTCTATGTGCCATGAACCGCCAATGTCCGGGCGGGAGTTTTTCAGGGCTATATACTGGTCGCCTTCCACTACTCCGTCTTGGTTGGGGAAGGGTTGGGTAATGGATATGGCGGCTTGTAATGCCTCTTTGGTTATGGGTGTACCGGCATCAGTCACATATTTGTCTCGCAAGTCTTCGTCTTCGATAGGATCGCATGCAGTAACGATGGAGGCTGAAGCAAGCATTGCTATCAATATTTTTGTTACTTTCATATTGTCTTTATTTATAGGTTAATACTCTTACATATTGTTCCAATCCGAGAACTGGGCAGATGCATCCCAGCCTGGATTCTGCTCAAGGACTCCATTGGAGATGTCGATTTCGTCTTGCGGAATGGGCCAGTAGCCTTGGGTTGCTTGTAGGCGTTTCTTATAGTCGAATTTTACCATCGGTACCACCGTAGCGGCATTTATTATATTGAACCCGGTCTGTTTGTTGAGTATGTCACCGGCTTCCTCAAGCGAAGGACCCGACCAGCGAAGGATATCCCACCAGCGGATGGACTCGAATGCAAGTTCCCAGCGGCGTTCCTGCTTGATGGCTTCCAGGGAGTAGGCCACCGGAGCCAAGTGGGAGCGGGCACGTACCTTGTTCAGACCCGTAGCGTCTTGTTTCAGCTCGGACTGCATGAGCAGAACGTCGGCAAAACGGATATGAATCAAGTCGGCTATTTGGAGTAGCTGTTGGGATGTCTGCGAAGATATTCCGGGGAACATCTGCTTGCCGAAAGGTTCGATTTTGCCTTCATTGTAGGAATTGATATTGATGTATTTTTTCTGGAAATAGCCGGTTTGTTCATAGTAACGATAGGATACGGTATATTCCGGTTCACCCTCGTCCATGGTGCAGTCCATCAGTACATTGCCGGCAACATTCGGATCAAGTGCTTTGTACGACCATATGGAACCGGTCAGACGGGGATCCTCCTTGTAACCGTCCGTATAGGTCTGCTTGGCGGCCCAGTCTTTCCATTCGTTGACCATAGCCGGAGATACAGGGCCAGCTCCCCAACCGGTGCCGAAGGGATAACTGTCTTTGTTGGAATAGTTGTCGGCAGACGGTGAATAGAATTGCGCGCATGTGTTGGAGAACCAGGTATAGGTCCAGTCGGATTTCAGGTTATGCTTGTTGGCGAATAAAGTTTCGTCGGAACTGTTTCCTTCCCATTTCAGGTTATGGTTGATAACGTATTGGTAACGGAACCCTCCGGTATTGTCTTCGGTAGCATCGTTGGTGTAGGCCAGATGTTGCGTTGGTCGGACACCAGTTTATGACCGGAGTTGTTTACACAGTCATCTATCCAAGAGATGACCTCCTCTTTGGTAGTTCCGTTGGGGAGCTCGTTTTTTTCGTAGCGTCCGGTATAGAAAAGGAATACACGTGCCATCATGGCTTCGGCAGCATATTTTGTAGCGTGTCCGGTCATGTCTGAGCCTTTCGGATAAATCTTTGCCGGCATCATTTCGATAGCGTTTTTCAAGTCGGCTGCAATCTGGGTGTAGATTTCGTCTACGGATGCACGCGGCAGGTTGGTACTTTCCAGTGTGGTGCGTAAAGGAACTCCGCCAAAGACTTGTGCCAGCTCATAATAAGCCATGGCACGTAGGAAGTAGGACTCACCGAAAAGTCGGTTACGTTCGCTCTCGCTGGACCATGATTTCACATTCTCCATTGTGTTGATGGCATTGTTGGCACGGTTGATAAGGGTGTAGCAACGGTCCCAGATACCGGCAAATGTATTCAGATTGCCACTGTACATAAGGAAGTTGGTGGCACAGTTGTTGGAGTAGGAGAGGTTGCCTCCCAGACAGTCGTCACCTGCCAACTGGGCAATGTAATACTGGGAAGAGGTTTCAGGACTTTCAAACAACAGATGGGCGTATATGGCCGTCACCATCTCTTGGGCATCCTTTTCTGTCTCCGGGAAGTTGGCGGTTGTCTTTTCGGTCAAAAGTTCCGAATCGAGGAAGTTTTCGCATCCTGAAAGAAGAATCAGTATTGCTGATGCTATGAATAATATCTTTTTCATAATTTCTTCGGTTAATTAGAATTTTACATTTAAGCCTATCATATAGGTACGTGCACTGGGGTAGTAGCCCAGGTCGATGCCTGATGCCCAACCATAATCGTCGCCACCGTAACCGATTTCCGGGTCCATACCGGAATAGCCGGTGAAGGTAAAGAGGTTCTGTGCGGTCAGATACAGGCGCAGCTGTTGTACCGGTAACTTCTTGAATGCTTTCTTGAAGTCGAATCCCACAGTGATGTTCTTTATCTTGAGATAGTCTCCATCTTCGATGTAAATGTCTGATACTCTGTTCCAGTTGGAGCTGGAAGCGCTGGACAGTCTCGGGAACTTGTTGGACGTACCTTCGCCGTGCCAGCGTTGGAATATCTCTGCTGTATAGTTATTCAAGGGTGAGGAGGAGAAGTCACGATAACACTTCAGAATCTGCTGGCCGAATGCACCGTAAGTAGTGATTGAGAAGTCAATGGCCTTCCAGCTGGCATTCAGGGAAAGTCCCATTGTCAGGTCGGGATTCGGGTTACCTATCATAGTACGGTCATTGGCATCGAGCGTACCGCTATTGTCGGTGTCTGCCCAGATTACGTCACCCGGCTGTGTCTTGTCGCCGTTCAGTTTCGGACCTTTGTAGTTGTCTATCTGTTCCTGGTTCTGGAATATGCCGTTACTCTTGTAGCCGTAGAAGTAGCCGATGGGTTTGCCTACTTCAGCACGGAAGCACTCTTCGGCTCCTTCCCACAGAACGCTGCCGCTACCGTGGATGATTCCGTCTTTGTTGGCAATCTTGGTCACTTCATTCTTGTTGTGAGCAAGGGTCAGGTTGGCTCCATATTGGAAATCCTTTCCGATGTTGTCGTTCCAGTGGAGTCCTACTTCAATACCCGTGTTTTTTACATTACCGCCATTGACGGACACTGCATTGGCACCGAAGGAAGAGAGTACCGGAGCCGTAACCAGCCAGTCTCTGGTATTTTTGTTATACCAGTCGAATTCAAAGCCCAGGCGGTTGTTCAAGAAGCGTGCATCGATACCGAAATTCAATTGCTCCTGTGTTTCCCAGGTAAGGTCCGGTTGGTCAGTCGGTAGGCGTATGAACCGGTACTGATGAGGTCCATGGAGTCGCCGAACGTATAACCGCCATATCCGTTGTTGGAAGTTATCAGTGAAAGATATTGGAAAGTAGATACATTACAGTTACCGTTTTGCCCCCAGGAAGCGCGTAGCTTTAAGAAGTCCAGCCATTTGATTCCTGACATGAAGGACTCGTTGCTGATAACCCATCCTGCGGATACTGAAGGGAAGTATCCCCAGCGGTGTCCGCGGGCAAAAGTGGAGGAACCGTCCGCACGCATGATGACAGAAGCCATGTATTTCTCCTGATAGTTGTAGTTGACACGTCCGAAGAAGGAGGCGATGGAACCTTCCCCGTTAGGCTTGCCAGTCAAGGAGGACACACTGTTGGCGGTCAATGGAACATTGGACAAATAAGCGTGCTTGAAATCATAGAAGTTTGAGCCTATGGCTGAACCGCTCATTTCTTCTCCCATACCCCATTTTTCAATACTCTGACCTACCAGGACGTCGATGTTGTGGTCATCGATATTGAAGATGTAGTTGGCTGTATTGTCCCATGACCAACGGTTATACATAGACATGGATTGGGTAACCTTGTCTTCTGCGTTGTTGAGTGACGCACTCAGATAATCGAATCTCGGCAAATAGGAACGATAACTGGAGGCTCCCATGATGTAACCGAACTGGCTCTTGATACGCAGGTTCTTGATGGGTTGCAGTTCTGCATAGAAGCTGCTCTGCATGTAATGGGACTTGCTTAGGTTCTGGTTCATATAGTAGTCCAGATAAGCTATCGGGTTTTTATTGGCTCCGTTGGAGATATCCCATTTGTAGTTATCCTTTTCCTGGTCTGCATAGAGGTAGTAGCCCCCGTCTGAATTGTAAGGGTGCATCAACGGGCTCATGATGAGCATATTGTGCACTCCGTTCCAATAAATGCCGCCGGTTCCGAATGAACCTTGCGTTTGCGAATATTTGTAGTTGATGGTTTCGCCCACTTTCAAGAAGTCAAGATTGCCTTTTTTCATGACTACGTGGTCCGAGTTGACACGGAAGTTGTAGCGGTTCATTTCTGGAAATTCGCCGGGAACTCCCATGGTGGCTTCTTGGTTGGTGTATGAAATACCTATGGCATATCTGGAACGGTCTGTTCCTCCGGTGATGTTGACTGCGTGGTTCTGTACCAATGCATCTTCATTCAGCACTTCCTTCAGCCAGTTTGTCCCTTTCCATGTTCCGTTCTGTATGGCCTGCAAATCCCTTTCCGGAATATAGGTCGCCCAGTTGTACGGACTCAATCCGTCCATTACACGGCCTTCATCCTGCATCATCATGTACTCTTGGGCATTGAGGATAGTAGGGATTTTGTAAAGGTTCTGCACGCGACATAGCGTCGTAACTGACTTCGGCAACGCCGGTTTTACCTCGTTTGGTGGTAATCAGGATAACGCCGTTGGCAGCACGCGCACCATAGATGGCGGCAGAAGCGGCATCCTTCAAGACGTCCAAAGATTCAATGTCACTCGGGTTCAGTCCGTCGATGCTACCGTTGGCAACTCCATCTACCACATAAAGCGGGGAGAAGGTTCCGGTAGTACCGATACCGCGGATATTCACCTTAAAGCCCGAACCCAGGAAGCCGTTGTTCTGCGTGATGTTGACACCCGGTGACTGGCTCTGCAAAGCGCCCAGGGCATCCACAGTGTTCAGCTTGGCTATGTCTTCTCCTTTTACTTGTACAGTGGCGCCGGTGACAAGTTTCTTTTTCTGTACACCGTAACCGACAACAACTACTTCATCCAGTAGTTCGGAATCTTCTGTAAGGGTGATTTTCATGTTGGCATCTGCTTTGGCTTCCTGCGTCTTATAACCGATGTAGGAAATGACCAGGGTGGCACCTCTTTTTACGTTTAGCGAGAATTTACCGTATAAGTCGGTGGTAACTCCATTGGTAGTACCTTTTTCCAAGATACTTGCTCCGATGATAGGCTCTCCATTCTGGTCGACAATGATACCGCGGGCTGTTTGTGCCTGCATCTGTTCTGTCACTCCGAATGAATTTTCCGAGTAGGTCTCTATTGCCATGATTTTGCTGCTTCCTATAAATAGGGAGGCGATGGCAATTGCTGTGAGGATTTTGTTGTTCGATGTTCCTCGTTTACGATTTTCATTCATAATAGATGTTTTTTGTTTAAGCTAATGGATCTCAAAATAAATAGGTTGAATAGAAGATGACACTAATAGTGTCTTGGGGCTTTCGGGTAAATCATAGGCATTCATTGTTTTTCTAAGGTTACTATATATAATATGGTATATTCTTGGTTAATATCAATGTGCTTTCCAGAGCTTCCGGATTGTTGTTATCAAATATAATCCTAATTTTCATTATTTAAAATATAGAATCGTATGTATTAAAATATGTTGTCCATTATTTTATTTGCTTAAGAAATTTGCGTGAATGAAATCTTGTTTGAGAGCAAACTTGGTTGCATGTTTTTGATTTTGTGCTAAAATCAGTTAATATATTGATTTTTATGCTATTGGTTTATGTTTTTTAAAACTATTGTAAATAATATTCTTGGTTTGGGAAATCTTATTTAAGTCTCGTTAACTAAATATGCACTGTCTGTAATTACTTCGAATAAAAAAAGGAGCTTTGTCTTGCTTGGGATTTAGTTAAAATATATGTTGTTTGTTCATTTGCAAAACTTGTTGTACCTTTGCAACCGGATTTAAAATGTATGATGCCGTGAATAGCGGTCGTGTATTCTAGAACACCACGTAAAAAACAGGAGTATGAAACAAAAAGTATCTGTACCTTTTATGTTGCTGGGCATTCTGTTCAATGTATGCTTGATTGCAGCCAATCTTCTTGAGACTAAAGTTATCCAGGTTTTTGGTATTACCGTAACAGCCGGATTGCTGGTCTTCCCGATTTCTTATATTATCAACGATTGCATAGCCGAGGTTTGGGGCTTTCGTAAAGCCCGCCTGATTATCTGGAGCGGTTTTGCCATGAACTTTTTTGTGGTAATGCTGGGACTGATAGCCGTGGCGTTGCCTGCCGCCCCTTTCTGGGATGGTGCCGCGCATTTCAATTTTGTTTTTGGAATGGCGCCCCGTATTGTCATAGCCAGTCTGACGGCATTCTTGGTGGGCTCTTTTCTGAATGCCTACGTAATGAGCCGCATGAAACTGGCAAGCAACGGGCGTAATTTCTCCGCACGTGCCATTTGGTCGACGGTGGTTGGTGAGACGGCAGACTCGTTGATTTTCTTTCCGGTGGCGTTCGGAGGAATCATTGCATGGCGGGAGTTGCTGGTGATGATGTGTATCCAGATTCTGCTGAAGTCCATGTACGAGGTATTGATACTGCCTGTGACTATCCGTGTGGTAAAAGCTATTAAGCGGATAGACGGTAGTGATGTCTATGATGAAGGCATCTCCTATAAAGTATGGAAAATAGGCGATATTTAAAGCCCTTACCCGTAGTGAGGGGAAATCAGTTATTATGTCAAACAAATAATTAGCAATGCCCTCTCTGTTTCCCTCCCTCCCTACGGGGGAGGGGCAAGGGAGAGCTTTTAACAAGATGAATAGGGACACTGCTTTGGTGGTATTCAGTGGCGGGCAGGACTCGACCACTTGCCTCTTTTGGGCAAAACGTGAATTTAAGAAAGTGTATGCGCTGAGTTTTCTGTATGGACAGAAACATCAGAAGGAAGTGGACTTGGCGAGGGCCATTGCCCGTAAGGCAGGTGTGGAGTTCGAAGTAATGGATGTTTCCTTTATCGGCCGGCTGGGACATAACTCATTGACAGATGCCGGCATGGAGATGGACCAGGAGAAGCCGGCAGACAGCTTTCCGAATACTTTTGTGCCGGGACGCAATCTGTTTTTCCTGAGTATAGCCGCCGTCTACGCCCGCGAGCGGGGGATTAATCATATTGTGACGGGGGTGTCGCAGACCGATTTCAGCGGTTATCCCGATTGCGGGATGCTTTCATCAAGTCGCTTAACGTGACGCTGAACCTGGCTATGGACGAGCAATTCGTACTGCACACACCACTGATGTGGATTGACAAAGCGGAGACCTGGGCGCTGGCAGACGAGCTTGGAGTGCTCGAACTTATACGTCACGAAACGCTGACTTGTTATAACGGTATCCCGGGAGATGGTTGTGGACACTGCCCGGCATGCACGTTGCGCAGAGAAGGATTGGAAAAGTTTTTGGCTTCTACTAAATGAGGCACACTTGTATCACTAAAAATATATGGCTATGACAGAATTGAAAGACCAACTTTCCCTTTTGGGAGAAAGACAGAATACCGTCAGGACTATGCCCCCGAAGTATTGGAGGCATTTGATAACAAGCATCCCGGCAATGACTACTGGGTGCGTTTCAACTGCCCCGAATTCACCAGCCTCTGTCCCATCACGGGGCAACCGGACTTTGCGGAAATCCGTATTTGCTATATCCCCGATGTCAAGATGGTAGAGAGCAAGAGTTTGAAACTCTACTTGTTCAGCTTCCGCAATCATGGTGCTTTCCACGAGGATTGCGTGAACATCATAATGAAAGACCTCATTCATTTGATGAACCCTAAGTATATTGAGGTGACGGGTATCTTCACCCCGCGCGGAGGCATCTCCATTTATCCGTATGCCAATTACGGACGTCCCGGCACGAAGTTCGAGCAGATGGCAGAGCATCGTTTGATGAACCGTGAATGAGGACTGTTTTTGAAGGCCTCCGTAAATAATAAAGGGAGGCTTTGGGAGCAAATGATTGTTGCGCCGCTATATTTTATATTCTTGCTTACTAAAAACTATTCGTCCGACATATGTTTAATTATCGTCCAACAGCTATCGGACGATAATTAAACATATGTCGGACGATAATGTAACGACTGTCGGACGAATAGTCTTTAGTCAATGAAACATTAACCTGCTACCATCTTGGAAAGAATCTTTCCTATAGAGGATAGTAGGGGATGACTTTTGCAAAGATATAGACGATTCTTTAATAAAAATAGCGCCTTTTCCCAAAGACGCTATTCCCTCTTTATGACTTATTCACTACAAAGGGTTATTTTATTCTTTTGTAGCCATAGACAGCAAGGTTACCCAGTTCTTCTTCGATGCGCAATAGTTGGTTGTACTTCGCCATGCGGTCGGAGCGGCTCAGAGAACCGGTCTTGATTTGTCCGCTGTTGGTGGCAACGGCAATGTCTGCAATGGTGGCGTCCTCGGTTTCGCCGGAACGGTGAGAAGTCACTGTGGTATAACCGTGGCGGTGTGCCATTTCGATAGCATCCAGCGTTTCACTGAGTGAACCGATTTGATTGACTTTGATAAGGATGGAATTGGCGCAGCCATGGCAATACCTTTTTCAAGGAATTCCACGTTAGTCACGAACAGGTCGTCGCCAACCAGCTGGCAACGGTTGCCGATGCGTTCGGTCAACTTCTTCCAGCCTTCCCAGTCGTTTTCGCTCATGCCATCCTCGATGGAGTCAATCGGGTAGTTATTAATCAAATCTTCCAAGTAAGCTATTTGTTCGTCGGCAGTACGTTTTTTACCATTTTCGCCTTCAAAGATGGAGTAGTCATAGATACCGTTCTTAAAGAACTCGGATGAGGCACAGTCCATACCGATTTTCACATCCTTGCCCGGTTCGTAGCCGGCAGCCTTGATGGCGCTCATGATGGAGTCCAGCGCATCTTCTGTTCCTGCCAGTGCCGGTGCAAAACCGCCTTCGTCACCTACGGCAGTGCTGAGGCCGCGGTCGTGCAACACTTTTTTCAAGGCGTGGAATACTTCGGCTCCCATGCGCAGGCCTTCACGGAAGGAAGAGGCGCCTACCGGCCGAATCATAAATTCTTGGAAAGCGATAGGAGCGTCGCTGTGTGAACCTCCATTGATGATATTCATCATCGGGACCGGCATTACGTAGGTATTTACTCCACCGATATATCTGTATAAAGGTATATCGAGATAATTGGCAGCGGCTTTGGCTACTGCCAGTGAGACACCCAGAATGGCGTTGGCACCCAGCTTGGATTTGGTAGGCGTGCCGTCCAACTCAAGCATCTTGTGGTCGATGGTACGCTGTTCCAGTGACGACCAGCCAATCAGTGCCGGTGCGATTATCTTGTTGACGTTTTCTACTGCTTTTAGTGTACCTTTACCACCGTAGCGTTGCTTGTCGCCATCGCGAAGTTCCAGCGCTTCGTGCTCGCCGGTAGAAGCACCGGAAGGCACTGCTGCGCGTCCCATAACACCACATTCCAGAATAACGTCCACTTCTACTGTGGGATTGCCGCGTGAATCAAGGATTTCACGGGCTACAATCTTTTCAATTTTCATACTTAAACTTTAATAATTTATTGTCCGTTGTCTTGTTTTAATTTGCAGCAAAGGTCGTACAAAAAGGCATATTGGGCAATACCTATAAATAGGGGTTTTTCATTTCCCGGCTCCTCTTTTTTTAGATTTATTATTGATAATACCCATCAATGGTGATTGCGTAATATGATATATACGATAAATCCACTCCATATAATTACCTACAATAAGCGATTGCACAGCTGGCTGTTAATAATGACCTTTGCACCGGTTTACTAACAACATTATAATTATTATAAAATTGAAAGCATATACACTTAAATTCTCGCTGCTGTTTTTCCTTCTGTTGGCTTCTCTGTCTGTACATGCGCAGAGGAGAGGAGGGATGATTTCGGTAGAATCATTTCTACGGAAAAAGAAACGGTGGATTTTGCGACTGTTTATCTGAAAGGGACGAGTTATGGAGGAACCACGAATCAGGAAGGCCTCTATCACATCAAGGCGCCTGCCGGCGACTATACGCTGGTGGTGTCTGCCGTAGGTTATACAAAGGTGGAGAAAAAGGTGAAACTGGTCAATGATGAGCGGATGAAGCTGAACATAACCATCGCTCCCGAAACGCAACAGCTGGACGAGGTGACTATCGTTTCTACCGGAGTAAGCCGGGTGAAGAGGTCGGCATTCAATGCTGTGGCAGTCGATACAAAGGAACTCCAGAACACCACGAAGAATCTGAGCGATGCCTTGACCAAGGCTCCGGGCATGAAACTCCGTGAGTCGGGTGGGGTAGGTTCGGATATGCAGTTGATGCTGGACGGTTTTAGCGGAAAGCACGTCAAGGTGTTCATTGACGGTGTGCCGCAGGAAGGTGTGGGAAGCTCCTTCAGCCTGAACAATATTCCGGTGAGCTTTGCCGACCGTATAGAGGTATATAAGGGTGTAGTTCCCGTGGGCTTCGGTACGGATGCCATTGGCGGTGTCATCAATATTGTTACCAACAAGAAACGCCGGAACTGGTTCCTGGATGCTTCTTATTCTTACGGCTCGTTCAATACCCACCGCTCATACGTTAACTTCGGACAGACTTTCAAGAACGGTTTCAGCTATGAAATCAATGCCTTTCAAAACTACTCGGACAACGATTATCATGTAGATGCGCCGGTAAAGGATTTTGAGACGGGCAGTTTCAACGAAAGTGAGAAGGTGCGCGTGAAGCGTTTCAATGATACTTACCACAACGAAGCCATTGTGGCCAAAGCGGGTATTGTGGACAAAAGTTGGGCAGACCGGCTGATGTTCGGTTTCACCTATTCGCACATGTACAAGGACATACAGACCGGTGTACGCCAGAAGACAGTCTTCGGAGAAAAGCACCGCTTCGGTCATTCACTAATGCCTTCGATGGAATACAGCAAACGCAACTTGATAATCAAGGGGCTGGATATGGTGTTGACAGCCAACTACAATCGCAATGCCACTACGAATGTGGATACTGCCCGCTATGAATACAACTGGCTTGGTGAGAAACATCCGCTGAACAGTCCCGGCGAACAGTCCCGCCAGTATTCCCGTGCCGATAATGACAATTGGAACGGTACATTGACCTTGAATTACCGCATTGCCAGAGTCCACATGCTGACTTTCAATCATGTGTTGAGTGCATTCCAGCGTGATAATACTTCACTGTTGGCGGTGGAAGAACAGACGGATGCCATTGCCAAGCAGACCCGCAAGAATATCTCCGGTTTGTCATACCGCCTGATGCCTTCCGAAAAGTGGAACTTCTCGGCATTCGGCAAATACTACCGCCAGTATGTGGCAGGACCTATGGCCGAGGATGATACCGGTAGTAATTATGTACGCACCAGCCGTACGGTAGACTCTTGGGGATATGTGCTGCCGGAACCTACTTCATCCTGCCCGGCTTGCAGGCGAAGCTCTCTTATGAAAAAGCTTACCGCCTGCCCACTATCGAAGAGATGTTTGGTGACGAAGACCTGGAGAGTGGAGACATCGGCATCCGTCCCGAGAAAAGTGACAACATCAACTTGAACCTGAGTTATTCCCGGAGTTTTGGAAAACATTCTGTCTACGTGGAAGGCGGTGTGGTATACCGCAATACGAAGGATTATATCCAGCGCAATATCCAGGACTTGAGCGGAGGAAAAGAAGGGGCCACTTATACCAACTACGGCAAGGTGCTGACGAAGGGATACAATGTATCGGCACGCTATGGCTTCGGACGCTGGCTGAGTGTGGGCGGCAACTTCACGCAGATGAATGTGCGTGACAATGAGAAGATGCAAATCGGCAGTACCGGCAACTCTGTGGAAAATCTCGGTTACAAGGCACGCATTCCCAATGTGCCCTATCAGTTTGCTGATTTTGACGTAAACTTCTATTGGCGCGACCTCTGGAAGAAAGGGAATATGCTGTCCGTGACTTACGACAACCAGTACATGCACAGCTTCTCCTACTATTCGCAGGCCATCGGTAGCAAGAACAAGGATTTCATGGTACCCGACCAGTTCTCCCATAACCTGACATTGAGCTATAGTCTGAAGAATGGCCGCTATAATATCTCGTTTGAATGCCGCAACTTCACGAACGAGGATTTGTACGACAATTTCAGTCTTCAGAAAGCCGGGCGTGCGTTCTATGGCAAGGTACGTGTACATTTTGGTGATTAATAAATATAATGGTTTTAATAGGTGTAATTAATAAGAAGAACAAATGAAGAAGAATTATCTTTTGTCCGGCCTCTTGGCAATGGCAATGACCGGAATGGCTTTAATTTCTTGTACAGACACAGACGAACCGGGTTCCGGCTCCGGTTCCGGTTCAAAGGGTAACTATGTGATAGCTGCCACGGCTACAGTTTCAGGTAGCTCCGTTCCTGTCCTGCTGACAGCCGAGTCACTGGAAAGCGGTGAAATTACTGCTGCCGGCAATGGCCTTGTGAACGATGGGGCTACTTACTGGGTGTTCTACGGAAACAAATATCTGTATGCCTTGAACTATCACCAGGGAAATGCAGGCACTACCCAGTCGTTCATTATGAATACAAACGGTGAACTGGAAAAACGTAGCCAGGAGTATAACGTCAATCGTTTCACTACCTACGGCTATTATGACCAATTTATAATGACGACTTCTACCGGCGACGGCCCTACGGAACTGAATGATGCAAATGGATATACTCCCCAATCTTTTTTGATTTCCTATCTGGATGTCGAGAAACAGACTTATACAAAGAACTCGGTAACAAAGGATACTCCATTTCTTGCCGAAAATTTCCTTGAAAATGGTGAATACGTAACACTGGCCGGTATAGAACAAGTGGGCAGTAAGGTTTATGCAGCAGCCATTCCCATGGGGCTTAGCCAGTATGGTTGCATGCAGAAGAACGAAGACGGTAGCTACAAGTGGGTGCTTTCCGGTAATGAGGATTTAATAAAGACAGAATCCGGCGGGCAGGGTAGCGGTGCCTATGAGAAGGACGAATTGCAATGGACCCAGTATCCTAATGAATGCCATATCGCTATCTTTGGTGATCAGACACTGAATTCTCATAAGGTCATCACTACAGACAAAATCAGTTATGCTGCCGGACGTAACCGTTCACAGTACTACCAGATGAACTGGCTTGCCGACGACGGCTATGTATATGTATTTTCTCCGAGCTATGCCAAGACCATGAGTGATTCGCGTCAGCAGACTACATTGCCTGCTGGAGTTGTACGCATCGATACCAAAGCAGAAGAATTTGATGCCGCTTATTACTATAATCTTGAAGAGAAAGCCAATGGCGCCTCTTTCTTGCGGACTTGGTATATTTCAGGTAATTATTTCCTGCTGCTGATGTATGATAAGGCAATTACGGCATCAGACAAGGTTGCCAACCAACTTGCCGTCTTCAATGCCTCCACTGGAGCTTTGACTTATGTGAACGGCCTTCCAAGCGATGTCTCTGGCTTTGGTAATACCCCGTACATGGAAAATGGCAACGCATATGTGGCAGTCACTACCTCTTCCGGCTATCCTGCCATCTATAAGGTAGACCCTGCCAATGCAACAGCTACCAAAGGTCTGGTTGTCAATGCAACCCAACTGAACGGTGTAGGTAAACTGGAATAAAGCTCCTATGAAGAAAGTTTTTCGTAAGATACATTTATGGCTTTCAGTCCCTTCGGGCTACTGATTACCCTTATCTGTTTTTCCGGAGCCATGCTGGTATTCGAGACGGAGGTGATGGAGCTCTGCCACCGCGACCTCTACTATGTGGAGAAAGTCGGGCCGGCACCGCTTCCCATGGGCAAGGTGGCCGAAAAAGTGGCCGCTACTCTGCCGGATAGTGTTTCTGTGACGGGTGTCACAGCCTCGTCTGCTCCGGAGCGTGCCTGGCAGGTGAACCTTTCCAAACCTCGTCGTGCTTCCGTCTATGTAGACCAGTATACGGGTGAGATAAAGGGCAAGTATGAGCGTGCGCCGTTTTTCACGACCATGTTCCGCCTGCATCGCTGGTTGCTGGACAGCATGAAGCCCGATGGAGGCATCTTCTGGGGGAAAATGATTGTGGGCACTGCCACGCTGATGTTTGTCTTTGTCCTGATATCGGGCATTGTCATTTGGTGGCCCCGTACAAAGAAAGTTTTGAAGAACAGTCTGAAGATTGTTATCAATAAAGGTTGGCGCCGCTTCTGCTACGACCTGCATGTGGCAGGCGGTATGTACACGCTGATTTTTCTGCTGGCAATGGCGCTTACGGGACTGACATGGTCTTTCTCCTGGTATCGTACCGGTTTCTACAAGGTCTTCGGAGTGGAAACTGCGCAAGGAGGTGGGGGACACGGTGCTCCGGCACAAACTGCTGCCCACGGAGGAGATGGGGGACAAGGTCGGTCTGATGGCAGACCGGGAACTGAGAATCGTGAAAGAAAGCCCTTCTCTCCCTTTGCAAACTGGCAGAAGGTTTACGAAGAACTGAAGGAACTCAATCCTGATTATAGGCAGATAACCGTATCCAAAGGCTCTGCTACGGTATCTTTCAATCGGTTGGGCAACCAGCGTGCTGCCGACCGCTATACGTTCAATCTCCGTAGCGGTGAAATCACCGGGACTACCTTATATAAAGATACCGACATTTCAGGGAAAATCCGAGGCTGGATATTCTCCGTTCATGTAGGCAGTTGGGGAGGACTCGCCACTCGCATATTGAGTTTCCTTGCCGCTTTGACAGGTGCAAGTTTGCCGCTGACGGGCTATTATCTTTGGATTCGCAGATTGGGGCGGAAAGGCAGTAGGAAAGCGAACATGCAATTAAAGAAAGTTGCTTAGAAAAAGCAGGCAGTTTTATAAAAGGATGAAGATGTCCGCAAGATGCGCAGGCGTGCGTGTTTTGTGGGCGTTTTTTTATAAATACTTTTGGGCGGAGATTTCATTTATCCGCATTTCCTTCTCTTCTATCCGGATGCATCCTTCGCTTGCCAGCTCCGATAAGGCACGTGCCAGCGAGGGACGCGCCACTCCCAGTATTTGTGCCACTTCCTGCTGGTTGAGTATCGTGCCATGCATGCGTAGATAGTTCAGTATGCGCGATTTCAGGCTTTGCAGGGCAAAGGCATTCAGCTTTTTGGAGAGGAACAGAGTTCTGTCCGATACCAGTTGCAGAAAGTTGCGCATCACAGTGGGGTGTCGATGCAGGAACTCCAGGAAAACATTCTTGTTTATGATGAGTATCTCACATTTCTCTTTTGCTTCGATATTTACCGGGAAGCGGTTTTCGGAGGCAAAGACAAAAGCCGGGGCAAGTAGTTGCGGGGCTTTCAGCGTTTCTATGGTGAGTTGCTTTCCCTCTGCACTGACCATTTGGGTACGTACACTGCCGCTGCACAATATGAATAGAGAACGGTATGCTTCTCCCTGTATGGCAATAAAGTCAGCAGGTTTGTATTGCCTGCGTGCATGTTCGGGTGCCAGAATGAGGGATAATAATTCTTCTTCTGTTATGCCTTGGAAAGGAGGCATTTTCAATAATGTATGGATTTCCATTTTCTTTTTTACTTTTTTGTGATTCGATGTAACATTCGTGACAGTTTTCGCGTTGTAGAACTCTCATCTTTGCACAAAGATAATGCAAACCGAAAGTAATAGAAAATAAGCTTGCTTATTTTTATTGCTAAGGTGCCGCTTCTTTTATGGAAAGATAATGTAAACTTTTAAATGAATAGGAATATGGAATCAAACATGTTTTGTTATCAATGTCAGGAGACTGCCAAAGGAACTGGCTGTATATTGAAAGGTGTGTGTGGAAAAGAAAGCCATACGGCTCAAGCAATGGACTTGTTACTGTTTGTAGTCAGGGGCATCTCTGTTGTTGCCGATACATTACGTAAGGCAGATTGTCCGGTCTCTGAGGAAGTGAATGTTTTTGTGACGGATGCTCTGTTCTGCACCATTACGAATGCAAATTTCGACGATGAAAGCATCTTGAAGCGGGTGGATAAAGGAATCATCATGCGTAATGGATTGATTCAAGAAGCGGAACACAACAAAGTGTTCTACCCAAAGTAGATGAACTGACTTGGCAGGGAACGCGTGATGACTATGCCGAAAAAGCGAAGACAGTAGGTGTTCTGCGTGAACAAGATGAAGACCTCCGCTCGTTGAAAGAATTGCTTGTCTATGGCTTGAAAGGTATGGCAGCCTATCTGGAGCATGCCATGCGTCTGGGATTCAATGATGATACGGTTCATGTTTTCATGCAACGCGCACTGGCTACCATTGCGGTTGAGTCTCTATCGGCAGAGGAGTGGGTGAAGCTGGTTCTCGAAGCCGGTGAGTTCGGAGTAAAGACAATGGCTCTATTGGATGCGGCCAATACCGGTACTTACGGTAATCCTGAAATTACAAAGGTGAATATCGGTGTGAAGAACCGTCCGGGAATTTTGATCAGCGGCCATGACTTGAAAGATATGGAAGAATTATTGAAACAGACTGAAGGCACGGGAGTAGACGTCTATACACATGGTGAAATGCTGCCTGCCCACTATTACCCCGCTTTCAAGAAATATTCCCATTTTGTAGGCAATTATGGTAATGCCTGGTGGAAACAGCGCGAAGAATTCACTTCCTTCAACGGACCGATTCTGTTTACCACCAATTGCATCGTTCCTCCTCTGGCAAATGCCGTGTATAAAGAACGTATGTTTACCACCAACTCTACCGGCTATCCGGGTTGCAAGTACATTGATAAGGATGCTGAAGGTAGGAAAGACTTTTCTGAAATCATAGAGATTGCCAAACAATGCCAGCCCCCGGTGGAGATAGAGCATGGAGAGATTATCGGCGGTTTTGCTCATAACCAGGTGCTGCAACTGGCAGACAAGGTGGTAAATGCCGTGAAGACCGGGGCCATACGCCGCTTTATCGTAATGGCAGGCTGTGATGGACGTATGAAGAGCCGTGACTACTACACGGAATTTGCCAAGGCCTTGCCGCAAGATACCGTTATCCTGACCGCAGGTTGTGCCAAATACCGCTATAACAAACTTGGTTTGGGAGATATCAACGGCATTCCCCGTGTATTGGATGCCGGACAGTGCAATGACAGCTATTCACTGGCGGTAATAGCCATGAAGCTGAAAGAAGTATTCCAGCTGAACGACATTAATGAACTTCCCATAGTCTACAACATAGCGTGGTACGAACAGAAAGCAGTTATTGTATTATTGGCATTATTGAGCCTCGGTGTGAAGGATATTCACTTAGGACCTACATTGCCCGCTTTCCTTTCTCCAAATGTCGTCAAGGTACTGGTTGATATGTTCCATATTGCAGGTATCGGTAGCGTGGAAGATGATTTGAAGAAATTCGGGTTATAGATGAAAGGGTACTGAAACTATCCTTTTATCACGTTATTTATCGCTTCCTCCGTTCCGCAGAATGGCCCGTGTGATTGTAGTTTTATGGTACACATGGCGGCGGCAAAGCATCCCGCTTCCCGGTGGGATGCGCCTTTGTTGCGCATATACAGATACCCCACCATATAGGTGTCTCCGCATCCCGTTGCATCTGTTATCTGAAGGGCCGGATAGGCGGGTATTTCGTGGAATTCTCCTTGGGCATATATCAGCGAACCTTTATCTCCCAGGGTCAGCAGCACTTCCTTCACGCCCCAGTCTGCAATCAGCAATGCAGCTTCGTGCGGTTCACTGCATCCGGTCAGCACTTCCATTTCAGCTTCGTTGGCTTTCAGGATATGGATATACTTCAATGCTTCTTTCTTTTCCGGCCAGTCTACGGCCAGCACCTTTTCATTCTCCACCTTGCGGAGAAATCCTTGCACGTCTACCGAGAGGAGTCCCTTGCCGGACAAGAACTTGATGACCTCCAAAGAGAAGTCGTCGGCAAGCAGACTGCCCAAGTGGATAATCCGTGCATCGGTATCTTTCAAACCTTCCACGGTGAAAGGGTCTGCTTTTGCCGTGACACGTTGTGTACGTTCGTTCTGGTTTTCTCCATAAATATTCTCGAAACAGACGGAATGTGTGCTGTGCAAGGCTTTGACGGAAATACCTTCTTTCCGAATGTCTTCCACAATGCCCATGTCAGTATCAGCCAAAGCTGTTACCAATAAAAAATCGTTAGCATTCAAGTGCTTGATGGCATGTGCAAAGTAGAAGGAGGTGCCTCCCGGCATATATATGGTATTTTTAGGGGTTACGACTTTATCTTGGGTAATATAACCGATGCAACATAGACTGTGTGTGTTCATTTCTTTGTTGGCTTTTTATTGCTTTATTGTATTGATTCCGTAAATTGGGCGCGAAGATAGTGATTTAATAACAATTCGACTATATTTGCAGCTGTAAATGTAGCCTCATTGAATATGAATTCATTAAAAACGAAAAGAGTACGTATGATAGTTGGCATTATAGTGGGTATTGTGGCTGTTGCGGTCATAGTGGGATTCGTTTTTGTCAATCAGCCGAGTTTCGGGAGGGCTCCTCAAGGAGAACGGTTGGAGAGGATTAAGAAGTCGCCTCATTACAAAGACGGAGAATTCCGGAATCTGCACAGTACGATGATGATGACTTCCCAAAAGGGACGTTTGGGAGCTTTCTGGGGATTCTTGTTTAAGCAAGAAACCGATTTACGTCCTGAAAAAGAGATTCCGGTTATAAAGACGGACCTCAGCAAGATAAGCAAGGACGAGAATGTATTGGTATGGTTCGGACATTCATCCTATTTTATCCAGATAGACGGAAAGCGTATACTGGTAGACCCCGTATTTTGTGGGGCTTCTCCGGTTTCGTTTGTAAACAAGCCGTTCAAGGGGGCAGATGCCTACAAGCCTGCCGATATGCCGGAGATTGACTATCTGGTGATATCACATGACCATTGGGACCATCTGGATTATGAAACGGTGATGCAGCTGAAAAATCGGTAGATAAGGTGGTCTGTCCTTTGGGGGTAGGTGAACATTTCGAGTATTGGGGATTTGAGAAATCATCCCTGGTTGAGCTGGATTGGTTTGAAGATACTGTACTGGATAAGGGATTTCTGCTTCATTGCTTGCCCGCCCGGCATTTTTCGGGCCGCTCGTTGAAAGCGAATCAGGCACTATGGGCCTCTTTCCTTATCGAAACCCCTTCGCAGAAGATTTATATGGGCGGTGATAGTGGATATGATACGCATTTTGCCGAAATAGGCAAGCAATATCCCGGCATTGACCTTGCCATATTGGAGAATGGGCAGTATAACGAAGATTGGAAATATATCCATACCATGCCCCAATATTTGGGACAAGTGGCCAGGGACTTGAATGCGGAAAAGCTTCTGACTGTCCATCATTCCAAATATGCTTTGGCTAGACACCGCTGGGACGAACCGTTGAAGAATGCCATGAATCTGAAAGAGAAAGACTCTTTGAACGTGTTGATGCCTATTATAGGGGAAGTGGTCCGGTTAAAATAATGAACGATATTGATTATTTAGCTATTGACGAGTTATTAACGGAAATATATATCCCTATCGAAAATAAAAGTAAGATAATATGTTGGAATTACCCGAAGTTATCACCCTGAGCAAACAAGTGAACAACGCCTTGAGCGGTAAAACAATCACGCAGGTATTCAATGCCACCAAACCGCATAAGTTTACGTTCTATAACGGCGATCCGTCGGAGTATGGTAAACTGCTCGTAGGCAAAACCATCCTTTCATCCGAAGGATATGGCATGTTTGTCAATTTCAATCTTTCGGATAATGTGATCATGAACATAGGCGACGGAGTCAGTGTCCGTTATTATAGTGCGGGAGATGAGATTCCTGCCAATTACCAGTTGTTGCTGACGTTTAATGATGATTCATTCCTTGTCTTCACGGTTGCAATGTATGGTTTTATCAATGTTTACCCTGATAGCTATATCGACAATAAGTACTATAAATTGAGTCGGGAAAGCATTTCGCCGTTGAGCGATAAATACACCGAAGCGGAATTTGAGAAACTCGTTGCCGAAGCAAAGAAGACCCTCTCTGCTAAAGCTCTATTAGCAACCAATCAGCGTATTCCCGGTGTAGGTAACGGCGTAACGCAGGATATTCTGTTCAATGCACGGATAAATCCCAAACAGAAAGTGCTATTTCTGTCGGATAATCAGAAAGAAGTTCTTTTTAATGCTCTAAAAGAAACATTGGTGGATATGACGTTCGAGGGTGGACGCGATACGCAAACAGATCTTTATGGCAACGCCGGAGGTTACAAAACCATTCTTTCTGCCAAAACATGGAAGAATCCTTGTCTCCGTTGTGGCAGTACCATCATAAAAGAGGCTTATATGGGTGGTTCGGTATATTATTGCCCAACGTGTCAACAGATAAAAGAATAAATGTCCACATTCTGTTAGCTCCCTTTATGTACGATGCAAGGAATTAATATTCTGTATAACTGTTTATTAATTCCTTGTATCGCATTCTGTTAATATCGTGTAGACACGATATTAACAGAATGCGAACACGATATGAATATCTTCTTTTCTTTATACTTTGTACGGACAAAAGGGGTGTTTTATAAAGCCCGCCCTTTGTAAACGTTTGACTGGGACAATGGAACCAGGACTCCGTTCAGCGTCAGGGTATTCGAATTGAAGTTCGGGCTGATTCTTGCCGATGCATTATTGCCGCCGTTGGTCAGTGTGATATACACTTGTGCGGATATTCCGATGCCTTGTACGCTGAAGCTGCAATTCACGTTTCCCTTTTTGTCGGTCGTGATTTTCATTTCCTTTCTGCTGCCGTCCACTGTGATGCCGCCTATTCCGTTGGGGCCTGCAAGGGCATTGTTGGCAGCTATTTGTACGGATGCGTGTTCACCGTCCATCAGAACGAAGTTTGTTGTCGATGAAACAAATGCGCTCCGTCCTCTCTTGAACACCAGCTGGTCTGCTTCCAATACAAACTTGCCCTCTTTCAATGCCTGGACGGCAATGGCATAGTTCCTTTCATTTTCCGCTTTTTCGCGTGCTTTCTGGGCTTCGCGTTGGGCTTTACGCTCTGCTTGGCGTGTTTCGCTGCTACTCTGTGCATACATCAGGGTCGATGCACTTACCAACACCAGTGTGATTAATGTAATGATTCGTTTCATAATTGTTCTTTGTTATTTAGTTAAGACCTTCTGGTTAATTAACAAATGAAAAACCAAAAAGATGCAGCTTGAATCTTAAATAAGCGTAAGACTTAACACTTCTTTGGTTTTGTTGGAAGTTCGTATTAAATTTCTTCCAAGGCATAATACTGGTAATCCCGGAGAATGGTCTGAAGAAAGTTTTCCGGGTTACTGTCATGAGGAGTGATGGAGAGAAGTTCCTGCACTTTTTTCGCAAGGGAGGCAATGCGGCGTGTACGGTCTTTCTTACCCGATTGCAGGGTCCGGGTAATGACGTTGATTTGCTCCAATGACAAGTCGGAAGCTTGTGGATAGGTAGGTCGGTAGTCTTTGGTCAGGTAGTCGAACTCATCGAGGCTGACGTGTATCTTGCGGTAATTCTTTTCCTTGATTACCATGGTGCCGGCGGCAAGGTCTCCCATTCGCTGGCTGTTTTTGGTCAAAAGGACGACCAGAAGTCCCAGACCACCGGTCACCGGTCCGTCGATAGGGAAGAGAAGCCATCGGAGCAGGTACGAGCCTATGCCGGGCGTGGAGCCGTCTGCCTTTACGACACGAATGTTCATCAGCCGCTTGCCGAAACTTTGTCCCTGGTTGAACATTTCGCAGAGAAATGCATAAAGCAAGACTGGCAGGTAGACAATGGTAAAAAAGAAAAGCATCGTGAAATCAGAGGGTAGATGAATCCGTGAAAACAAGGCCAAAGTAGAAAATACATAGAATCCGAGCAGAATATAATCTATGGCCAGTGCAATGAGCCGCTCACCGATACTGGCAGGCGTTTGACTGATGCGGACAAATTGTCCGGTGATAATTGTAGATTCTGCCATTCCTGATAAAACATTTTTAGTATTTCATTGCAAATATATCATTATTCTCTTATTTTTGTTACCTATTTCAGACAAAACTTCTCTGAAATAGTCATGGGGTATGAAAGAAGTGACGTTTATCCGGCAGAACATCGAAAAATGGAAACGAGCAGAAACAATGGTGGAGCAGGCGGAAAGTCTGTCTCCCGATGAACTTGCCGACGCATATACGGAGCTTACGGCAGATCTGGCTTTTGCCCAAACGCATTTCCCCGCTTCCCGCATCACTATCTATCTGAACAATCTTGCCTCGGCATTGCACAACCGCATTTATAGAAACAAGCGCGAGAAATGGTCAAGAATTATCACCTACTGGACCCGTGAAGTGCCTTCGGCCATGCACGATGCACGCCGTGAGCTGGTGGCTTCCTTCATTATATTTGTGGTCAGCGCATTGATAGGAGTGGTATCCGCTGCCGGAGACCCCGATTTTGTGCGTTTGATTTTAGGAAACTCCTATGTGGATATGACTTTGAACAATATCGCTAATGGTGAACCTATGGCTGTATATAACGGTTCCTCCGAGTTCCCCATGTTTCTGAGTATCACGCTGAACAATATCATGGTCTCCTTCAACTGCTTTGCCATGGGGTTGCTGACCAGTTTTGGCACCGGATACATGCTCCTTAACAATGGTATCATGATAGGGGCTTTCCAAACCTTCTTTTATCAGCACGACTTGCTTTGGGAGTCCTTCCTTGCCATTTGGCTGCACGGGACACTCGAAATCTGGGCGATTATTGTAGCCGGTGCCGCCGGTCTTGCCCTGGGCAACGGATGGCTCTTTCCCGGAACCTATTCAAGGCTGGAATCTTTCAAACGGGGAGCCAAAAAAGGACTGAAAATAGTGGTGGGTACGGTACCCGTATTCATCATGGCAGGATTTATAGAAGGATTCGTTACCCGCCATACCGAACTTCCGGATGCTTTGAGGTTCGGCTTTATTCTACTCTCTTTGTCGTTTATCTTTTTTTATTATATTTATTTACCTAACAGAAAGAAGCATGGAAGCACAGAAACCTAAAATCGCACTGTATGTACAACGTTCTTTTGGAGAGAAACTAACTGCTACCTTTGATTTTATCAAAGAGAATTGGAAGCCGTTGATGAAATTCACCACATATCTGATGTTGCCGCTTTGTCTGCTTCAGGGACTGAGCTTGAACGGGCTGATGAGCGGTACAATGGCTCTGGGTGATATGACCGGAGGCTCGTTCGACTCTTCTGTTGTCGGAGCGTCCATCATGGCACTGGTGACTTATTACAGTCTGTATGCCGTTCTCTATCTGCTAGGAACTGTCATGCTGACCTCTTTGGTCTACGCATTGGTCCGTACTTACAATGAACGGGAAAAACGCTTGGAGGGAGTGACGTTAGGGATGCTGAAGCCCTTGTTGTTCCGTAATGTCAGAAGGGTATTTCTGATAATGATTGTCGGTGTGCTTTTGGTGCTGTTTGTAGGGCTTATTGTTGGTTTTATAGCCACCGTCATTCCGTTCATGGCGATTGCGTTCTTGTTCGTTCTGCTCGTTGTGGTGGTGTCTGTGCCACTTGCTATTTGGGCTCCAGTCTATCTGTTCGAAGATATCTATATCATAGATGCCTTGAAGAAGGCCTACCGACTGGGTTTCGCTACCTGGGGAGGTATCGTACTGATTTCCATTGTTATGGGATTCATCGCCGCCATCTTGCAGGGAGTGACGATGATTCCATGGTATATCGGGACTATTGTGAAATATATCTTTGCAATGACTGATGCAGGTGGCGGTGCCACTGTATCGGCAGCCTATAGCTTTGTGCTTTATCTGCTGGCGGTGGTCCAGGCATTCGGCGTTTATATGTCCATGATTTTCTCATTGCTGGGACTGGCTTATCAATACGGTCATGCTTCGGAAAAGATAGATTATGTGATGGTGGAGAGTGATATTGACAATTTTGATAAACTCTGATAACGGACTATGAATATGGCTCCGGCTGATACACTGGTTTGTGATACTGCACAGGTTGCCGCTTGGCAGTCTGACCCGGCGTTTGCTTACAGTCGTGAGTTGATAGCTCCCGAAATTAATGTACTTGAGTGGTTCAGCAGATGGTTCGGCAAGCTGCTGGACAAGATATTCGGGAATACGTTGGTGGCAGAATATTCGGAAGTCGTATTGATATGCATTGCCGTTCTTATCCTGGTATTGGTCATTTGGTTTGTGTACAAGAAGCGTCCGGAACTGTTCATGCGTTCGCGCAAGAGTACCCTGCCTATACAGTGGGGGAGGATACCATCTATGGAGTGGATTTTGCGGAAAGAATTGCCGATGCGCTTGCCCGGACGGATTATCGGGAGGCGGTGCGTTTGCTCTATCTGCAGACGCTGAAACAGCTCAGCGATGGAAAACGTATAGACTGGCAGTTATATAAAACGCCTACACAATATATCTATGAAGTCCGTCTGCCAGCTTTCCGCCAAATGACCAACCATTTTCTACGAGTACGTTACGGAAATTTTGAAGCGACCGAAACTTTGTTCCATGCGATGCGGGATTTGCAGAAAGAAGTGGAGAAAGGAGGGGCGGCATGAAGGGGAACCATTGGTTTATAGCCGGTATCATTGTTTTTCTGGTGTTGATGTTTGCGATAGAGTGCCGTCTGCCAAAGAAGTTTGTCTGGAACCTACGTTCAGCCATTATGACAAGCAACCGTTCGGCTGTGCCGTGTTCGATAGCCTGCTGTCTTCATCGTTGCCGAAGGGATATTCGTTGTCGAGAAAGACTTTTTATGAACTGGAGCAGGAAGATACGACGCTCCGCCGCGGAATACTGGTTGTTACCGATAACCTGCATTTGACGGATGTAGATGTGGAGGCGATGTTGAAGATGGCGGGACGGGGAGACCGGATTATGCTGGCGGGGAGCTCTTTCAGCCGTATTTTGAAAGATACGCTGGGATTTGAGTGCAGCTATTCCTATTTCAGTCCGTCGGCTTTGAAAAAATATGCCACTGCATTGCTTTCGAAAGACAGTTTGTGCTGGGTGGGGGATTCGGCGGTTTATCCGCAGCAGACTTTCTGTTTCTATCCCCAACTTTGTCAGTCTTATTTCTTTGCAGATTCCATTTCTAGTAAAGTGTTGGCGGAAAAAACTGTTACCGGAGAAGCTGCTCATCCGGTTGCCATGTCGGTTTCTTGGGGAAAAGGGGAAGTTATACTGGCTTCCACTCCCCTGCTTTTTACGAACTATGGTGTGCTGGATGGGAAGAATGCGGCTTATCTTTTTCGTATATTGTCCCAGATGGGTGGATTTCCCATTGTCCGTACCGAAGGCTATATGAAAGAAACAGCCCAGGTACAGATGTCTCCTTTTCGCTATTTCCTTTCGCAGCCGCCGCTTCGCTGGGCATTGTACTTGAGTATGGTTTCCATCCTGCTCTTTATGATATTTACAGCCCGCAGGAAGCAGCGCACCATTCCGGTTATCCGCGAACCGGAAAATAAGTCTTTGGAGTTTGCAGAGTTGATAGGTACTCTTTATTATCAGAAGAAGGACCATGCTGACTTAGTCCGCAAGAAATATCTCTATTTTGCGGAGGAACTGAGGAGGGAAATACAAGTGGATGTGGAGGAAGTGGCAGAGGATGAGCGCTCTTTCGGCAGGATTGCCCGGAAGACGGGTATGGAAGCGGGGGAAATAGCCGCGTTCATCCGCGAGGTGAGGCCGGTGGTGTACGGAGGGCGCAGTATCTCTGAGGAAGAGATGAAACGGCTTATTGATAGAATGAATGAAATAATCAATCATATATAAAGAAGATATTTATGGAAGAGAACACAGAAAAACGGGTGGACTTGACTCTCTTTTCCGAGAAGATACAAGCGTTGAAGGACCGGATTGCTACGGTCATAGTGGGGCAGGAGCAGACGGTGGACCTGGTGCTGACGGTTGTCCTGGCAAACGGTCATGTGTTGCTGGAGGGAGTGCCGGGGGTGGCAAAGACACTGCTTGCCCGTCTGGTGGCACGCTTGATTAAGGCGGACTTCAGCCGCATTCAGTTTACTCCGGACTTGATGCCGAGTGACGTGTTGGTACTACGGTCTTCAACATGAAAACCAATGACTTTGACTTTCATCAAGGACCGGTGTTTGCCGACCTCGTGCTGGTGGACGAGATAAACCGCGCTCCCGCCAAGACGCAGGCAGCCTTGTTCGAGGTTATGGAAGAACGGCAGGTCAGCATTGACGGTACCACGCATCAGATGGGAGAACTCTATACGATTCTGGCAACCCAGAATCCGGTGGAGCAGGAGGGGACTTATAAGTTGCCTGAAGCGCAACTGGACCGCTTCCTGATGAAAATAACCATGGGATATCCCTCATTGGAGGAGGAGGTGGACATCCTGGAGCGCCACCACGCCAATGCTTCGTTGGTGAAGTTGGAGAGCCTGGCGCCCGTGCTCACAAAAGAAGAACTGCTTTCGTTGCGCAGGCTGATGGAACACGTGTTTGTAGACCGCACGCTGCTTCAGTACATCGCGTTGATTGTACAGCAGACGCGTGCCAGCAAGGCTGTATATTTAGGAGCTTCTCCGCGTGCGTCCGTGGCAATGATGCAGGCCTCCAAGGCATATGCACTGTTGCAGGGACGTGACTTTGTGACACCGGAGGATATTAAGTTCGTTGCTCCGTATGTGCTTCAGCATCGCTTGATATTGACAGCGGAAGCCGAGATGGAAGGCTATTCGCCGGTAAAGGTGACGCAACGTCTGATTGATAAGGTGGAAGTGCCGAAATGAGATTAGGCCGCCGATTCTATATTGCTCTTGTTCTGATAGTCCTGCTGATGGGTATCGGGTACGTCTTTGCTCCATTCTTTGCAATCGGGCAGTGGGCGCTTTTTGTTTTGGCGGTGTCGGCGCTGGTGGATGGGGTGATGCTCTATCGCATTCGCGGCATCCGGGCATTCCGCCAGTGTGCTACCCGCTTCTCCAACGGAGATGAGAACACCGTGAACATACGTGTGGAGAGCAGTTATCCGCATCCGGTGGCTGTGGAAGTGGTGGATGAGATTCCTTTTGCATTCCAGTTGCGGAATATTGATTTCCGGATGAGGCTCCAGGCGAATGAGGGCAGGACGATTACGTATCATCTGCGTCCCACGCGGCGGGGGATTTACTCTTTCGGACGGATTCGGGTGTTTGTGGCAGGCAGAATGGGATTGCTTTCCCGCAGATATACTTGCGATGCTCCGCTGGATGTCAAGGTATATCCGTCCTATCTGATGCTCCATCGGTATGAGTTGCTTGCTATCAGCGACAACTTGACGGAATTGGGCATCAAACGTATCCGCAGGGTGGGGCATCATACGGAGTTCGAACAGATAAAGGAGTATGTGAAAGGCGACGATTACCGCACGATAAACTGGAAAGCAAGCGCCCGGAGGCACGAACTTATGGTAAATGTCTATCAAGACGAGCGTTCCCAGCAAATCTATAACGTGATAGACAAGGGGCGGATTATGCAGCAGGCATTTCGCGGGATGACCTTGCTGGACTATGCTATTAATGCCTCCCTGGTTCTTTCGTACGTTGTCATGCGGAAGGAGGATAAAGCCGGACTGGTAACGTTTAATGAGCACTTTGATACATTTATCCCCGCCTCCCGACAGCCCGGACAAATGCAGGCGTTATTGGAGAACCTTTACAGCCAGCAGACTACTTTTGGGGAGACCGACTTTTCCTCATTGTGCGTACATTTGAACAAGCGCGTCAACAAACGCAGTCTTTTGGTGCTGTATACCAATTTTTCCGGCATCGGCAGCTTGAATCGCCAGTTGGCTTATTTGCAGCAGTTGAACCGCCAGCACCGGTTGCTGGTCATCTTCTTCGAAGATGCCGCTCTGAAAGAGTACGTCGCCACTCCTGCGAGGGATACGGAAGGGTATTACCGCCATGTCATTGCCGAGAAATTTGTATTCGAGAAACGGCTGATAGTCTCCACCTTGAAGCAGCACGGCATCAGTTCTGTGCTGACTACACCGGAAAATCTTTCTGTGGACGTGATAAACAAGTATCTGGAGATGAAGTCACGTAGCCAGATATAAAAACAGTAACTAAGGTTATATAATCCGTAATAAGGGTAGTGAAGATGTCTGGATTTTCCTCTAATTTTGTAATTGGTATATTGTGAAGGTGTGGAAAACATATCCTTAAGATTTTATATATCTGAAGTTACAATAATGAGAATGACTTTATAGGTGATGAAAGACAATACATTGGACATAAAGACCGTATGTGAATGTAACCGGTGCCTGGGATGTAAAACGTTGCATCCTCAGGTAAGCATTATTAATCTGGAAAATCCTAGTGTGTATCAGGATGCTGTGAAGTTTGAATTCTATGCCATCCTACTGATTGAGGACTGTGAAGGGGATTGTGACTGCTGCGGACGGAAATATTATGATTATTCCAATGCTACGATGGTATTTCTTACTCCCGGCGAGATATTCCGGATGAACAAGAACAATACGCTTCCGGACAAAGGTTGGCTGCTGGCATTTCATCCCGATTTATTGCTTTGTACTACGTTAAAGAATCATATCGACAACTATACTTTCTTTTTCTACCGCAAGGAGGAGGCGTTGCATCTGTCACAGCGCGAAACGGCCAAAGTGACGTGTTGCCTTGAGAATATTGATGATGAACTTCATCATTCCATTGATACGCATAGCAATACCATCCTGTCCCGTCACATCGAATTGCTGCTGGATTATTGCTCACGTTACTATGAGCGGCAATTCATCACCCGTGAGAATAAGAACAAGATGATTCTGGGGAAAATGGAAGGGATATTGGACGAGTATATCACTTCCGGAAGTTGCAGGAGGGGAAGCTGCCCACTTCCGGATGCTGTGCCGAAAAACTGAATCTTTCGACGGCTTACTTTGATGATTTGCTGAGGTTTGAGACGGGTAAGACATTGGCTGAATACTTCCAGTTCAAATGCTTGTACACGGCCAAGAAAATGTTATCGGAAGGCGGTAATACACCTGCTGCCGTAGCGCGTCGGCTGGGCTATCCGAGTGTGCAATATTTCAGTCTGGTGTTTAAGAAAGCAACGGGAGTTGCACCGAATGAATATAGATATTCACAAAATTGAGATGATGCAGATAGAATGAATTTATTAGACCAAAATATTTTATAATGGAGACCAAAGCTATATTTTTAGATGTAGACGGAACATTGGTGAGTTTCGACACTCACCGCGTTCCGCAGTCGGCTATCGAGCGTTGCAGCAAGTTCATGAATCCGGTATAAAAATCATAATAGCAACTGGGAGGGCGTTTACCGATCTTCACGAGCTTGAAGAGATTCCATACGATGCAGTGATAGCTTTGAATGGGTCCGATTGTGTACTGAGAGATGGCACTCCTATATCTCGTAAACAGATTCCCGAAAAGGATTTTCAGATGGTACTGGTATTGGCTCAACATTATGGGTTTGCTCTGGCTATCGAAACGAATAAAGGTATTTTTGTCAACGAACTCAACCCGACCGTCATCGAATTGGCCAGCTGGTCAATCACCCTACACCGCCGGTGGCAGACATCGAAAAAGAGTTTATGGGAGGCGAATGTTGTCAGTTATGCATATATTGTGATGAAGAAATGGAAAAAGAAGTAATGGCACAACTTCCCGGACTTTCTGTTTCCAGATGGAACCCTTTCTTCGCGGATGTCAATGTGGCGGGAGTAAACAAGGCTATGGGTATCAATGAGTTTGCTTCCTATTATGGATTTGATGTTTCAAGAACCATCGCTTTTGGTGATGGCGGGAATGATATTTCCATGATTCGTGCAGCCGGGATGGGAATAGCTATGGGAGGAGCTTCCGAGGCTGTGAAAAGCGTTGCCGATTATATAACGGAGGCGGTGGATGAGAATGGTGTCCGGAACGCCTTGGTTCGTTTCGGTATTCTGGAATAAAAATCGGCTATCAAAACTGATGAAAACTATAGTCTGTAAATATTATGCTTTTTAGAAAAATTACTTAAAGGATTTAATTTTAGCATCAATATTTTTAATTTGGAGGAATCTAAGTCATTTGACCAATATTTTGAGCGGATATTGATTAGTAAAGATACATTTTTGATTAAGGAAGGAGAAATAGAAAGATATAGTTATTTCGTTTTTGATGGGATATTGCGTTGTTGGCTTTTGAATCATAAAGGGGAAGAGTAAATTTTTTGGTTTTGTAAAGAAGGTACGTTTTCAATGTCGAACATGTCTTTTACCTTACAAACATGATCTGCATTTAATGTGCAGACAATTGTAGATAGCGTTATTTACCGAATAGACAAGAAGCGAGTAGATGAACTGTATACTGCTATTCCTAAGGTAAAAACTGTATTTGAAGATTTGAATGCTATACTACTGAGTAAACTCTTGAAAAGAAATATCGACTTGATTAAATATTCTCCTGAATAGTATTATCTACAGATGATTGAAGGATATGGCATTACATTAAACTATATACCACTCAAAGATATAGCTTCTTATTTGGGTATCATGCCACAAGTACTAAGCAAAATCCGTAAACGTATTTTTTAACTTGGGTTCAGTGTATTGAATGTATAAGTTCCGAACTTTGCGGTTTTAAATAGCAATTACAATTATGATTAGAAAAATTAAAGTTACGGATTATCCACGTTTGATAGAAATTTGGGAAAGTGCAGTATTGAGTACACATGATTTTCTTAAAGAAGAAGATTTTCTATACTATAAGGAACAGCTTCCGGTATATTTTCAGTATGTCATTCTATTCGGGTTTGAACAGGAGGGAATCTTAATCGGATTTATGAGAATTGCAGAAGGAAATCTTGAAATGTTGTTTATTTCCAATAATTATTGAGGCACAGGAATTGGGGAAAAACTGGTTACTTATGCCATAAATCATTTGCAGGTAACGAAGTCGATGTGAACGAGCAGAATATTCAAGCTGTCGGTTTTTATAAATATATAGGCTTTAGCGTATACAAAAGGTCCGATTTGGACGGAGAAGGTAAAGAATATCCTATTTTACACATGCAGTTGTAGTTCGTAAGTCAGACCCCGATTTTAAAAATCATCATTTTTGCCAGCACTACTTTTTCTTCTCATATTCGGCTTTAACTATCTGACAGCAAGAATTTAACCACGTGTTTTTTTTTCTGTTTTTTTGTTTATAATAAATAATATTTGTTAATGTCTATTTTGGGCTTATTTTCCGTTTTCTTTGTGCAAATATGGTGATTAAGGGGCGAACTCCGTTGTCTATAGTGCCGGAAGTATGGCTTTGGCTCCCCGTATATGGGCATTTTTTCCCTTCATGTCCTGTGTGTAATGCAGAGAAGCTTGGCGCATAATTCCCGAAACCTTATTACAAAACTTCGTCCCACGCATGTGTGTTCGCCGGTTTGCCTGCGTGAACCGTCGAGCCCACGTGCGTGGACGAGGGTTTACATGAACCTTCATAATAAAAAGCATGGGACATACGTGGATTCTGCCTATACCTTCTTCCAGTTTTGTCCCTATCCGGAGGACGGTCTGCCCATTCATTGCTGCTCAGTTTCTTATTCTTGTGATGTAAGTCTGAGAAAGCTGAAACTCGAAAATTGCTTATGCACCGGATATTTCGGGTCCCCATTTTTGCCGGAGCGAGAAAAAGAAAAAGCTCTGAAATACTTGAATTTCAGAGCTTTGCTTTAATTTGCTATTTGCTTTCGCGGTGCGTACGGGACTCGACCCGTGACCCCATGCGTGACAGGCATGTATTCTAACCAACTGAACTAACGCACCATTATTTCATTCTTTCGTTGCTATCTCTCTTGATTGCGGTTGCAAAGGTAGGCATTTCTTTGATATCTGCAATAGCTATGGCGAACTTTTTTCCAAGCGTTTTGTGCTGTATTTGCTTTATATCCTCATATTGAGAAGATTGGAAAAATAAGAGAAAAGTAAATTTAACAACTGTTTAGAAATACGTTTATGCACTGTTTTATTCTTGATATGAAAACCTTTCCTGGAGAAAACGAAACATTTCGGAGCTTGTTTTAAACTTCTTGCTCGAAAAGTTCGTTGTTTTGCAATAAATCGTTATTTTTGCGGACTCAAAACGAGAATGTTGTAATTTGAAAAATGATAAAAAACATTTTAGGATGATGAAAACAGCCAAACTGTTGCTGCACTGCCCTGACAAACCAGGCATATTGGCAGAAGTAACAGACTTTATAACGGTGAATAAAGGTAATATTATCTATCTGGATCAGTATGTAGACCATGTAGAGAATATCTTTTTATGCGTATTGAATGGGAATTGAAAGATTTTCTGGTGCCTCAGGAAAAGATTGAGGATTATTTTGCCACTTTGTATGCACAGAAATATGAGATGAATTTCCGTCTCTATTTCTCCGATACAAAACCGCGTATGGCTATCTTTGTTTCAAAGATGTCCCATTGCTTGTTCGACTTGTTGGCGCGTTACACCGCTGGTGAGTGGAATGTGGAGATACCTCTTATTATAAGCAATCATCCCGATTTGCAGCACGTGGCCGAGCGTTTCGGTATTCCTTTCCATCTTTTCCCCATTACCAAAGAGACAAAGGAGGAACAAGAGAAGAAGGAAATGGAGTTACTGGCAAAGCATAAGATAACTTTCATAGTGCTGGCGCGCTACATGCAGGTCATTTCCGAGCAAATGATAAACGCTTATCCCAATAGGATAATCAATATCCATCACTCTTTCCTTCCGGCATTTGTGGGAGCGAAGCCCTATCATGCTGCGTTTGAACGTGGAGTGAAGATTATTGGAGCTACCAGCACTATGTTACCACAGAATTGGATGCCGGTCCCATCATAGAGCAGGATGTGGTGCGTATTACACACAAGGACACTGTGCAGGATTTGGTGAACAAGGGTAAGGACTTGGAAAAGATTGTGCTTTCTCGTGCTGTTCAGAAGCATATTGAACGCAAGGTGTTGGCATATAAGAACAAAACGGTAATATTTAATTAGTTGATAGTTGATAATTGATAGTTGATGGTGGGGAACTTGTCATTACCTTTCAATTATTACCTTTCAATGGTCAATTCTCAATTAAAAAAATGAAAGTTGCAGTTGTCAAATATAATGCAGGCAATATCCGTTCGGTGGATTATGCTTTGAAGCGTCTGGGAGTAGAGGCAGTGATTACGGCGGATGAGGCTGTGCTACGTGCTGCCGATAAGGTTATCTTTCCCGGTGTGGGAGAGGCGGAAACCACTATGGACTTTTTGCGTGCCGGTGGTATGGATAGCTGATAAAGGAGTTACGCCAGCCGGTATTGGGCATTTGCTGGGCATGCAGTTGATGTGCCGCCACTCTGAAGAGGGGGATGTGGATTGCCTGGGTATTTTTGATACTGATGTGAAACGTTTCATTTCGCAGAGGCACGAGGATAAAGTACCTCATATGGGATGGAATACCATTGCCCGGACGAATAGCGGACTTTTTAAAGGCTTTACTAAAGAAGAGTTTGTTTATTTCGTACATAGTTTCTATGTGCCAGTCAATGATTGTACGGCAGCCGTGACGGATTACATTCATCCGTTCAGTGCCGCTTTGCATAAAGGCAATTACTACGCCACACAGTTCCATCCGGAAAAGAGTGGAAGTGTGGGAGAGCGTATTTTGCGGAATTTCCTGGAACTGTAAATCGTCAAATCGTAAATAAAATGATAGACTGATTCCCGCTATTGACATTATTGACGGAAAATGTGTACGCCTTTCCCAAGGCGATTATGACAGCAAGAAGGTGTACAACGAAAATCCCGTGGAAGTGGCCCTGGAGCTGGAGGCTCATGGTATCCGCAGACTTCATGTGGTCGATTTGGACGGTGCGGCTTCCCATCATGTGGTAAACTACCGTACGTTGGAACAGATAGCTGTGCGTACGTCTCTTATTATTGATTTTGGAGGTGGGGTGAAGAGTGATGAAGATTTGGTGATAGCTTTTGAGAACGGTGCGCAGATGGTGACCGGTGGCAGCATTGCTGTGAAGAATCCCGAATTGTTCTGCAAATGGCTTCAAATGTATGGTTCCGAGAAAATTATTCTTGGCGCTGATGTGAAAGAGCATAAAATAGCCGTCAATGGTTGGAAGGATGAGAGTGGCTGCGAACTGTTTCCGTTCTTGAAAGACTATGTAGAGAAGGGGGTCCGTAAGGTTATCTGTACTGATATCAGTTGTGACGGAATGCTGCAAGGACCATCGATAGCGTTGTATAAGGAGATACTGGAGCACCATCCTGAACTCTATCTGATAGCCAGTGGAGGCGTAAGCTGTGCCGATGATATACGCCATTTGGAAGTTGTCGGCATACCTGCCGTTATTTTCGGTAAGGCTCTGTACGAAGGCCGCATCACCTTCAAAGAACTGGAAAACTTTGTTAGTTGAAAGGTGAAAATTGAAAATTAATCACTTATAACTCATAACTTATAACTCAAACCGCCGTGTTAGCAAAAAGAATCATTTCTTGCCTCGACATTAAAGATGGGCAGACAGTGAAAGGTACCAATTTCGTGAACCTCCGCCAGGCGGGCGACCCGGTAGAACTGGCGCGTGCTTATAGTGAGCAGGGTGCCGACGAACTGGTTTTTCTCGACATCACAGCCAGTTTTGAAGGCCGTAAGACTTTCACTGAATTGGTGAAACGCATAGCTGCGAATATCAGCATTCCTTTTACTGTAGGTGGAGGCATTCATGAACTGGGTGACGTGGATAGCTACTGAATGCAGGTGCCGATAAAATCTCCATCAATTCCTCAGCTATCCGCCGTCCCGGATTGATAGACGAGATTGCGAAGAACTTCGGTTCTCAGGTTTGTGTACTGGCAGTTGATGCCAAACAGACAGAGAAGGGATGGCGGTGCTACTTGAACGGTGGTCGTGTGGAAACGGATAAGGAACTGTTTGCGTGGACAAAAGAAGCCCAGGAACGTGGTGCGGGCGAGATATTGTTCACCAGCATGAATCACGACGGTGTCAAGACCGGTTATGCCAATGAAGCGCTTTCCAGCCTTGCCGACGGATTGTCCATCCCCATCATTGCATCGGGAGGGGCAGGTGCCAAAGAACATTTTCGTGACGTCTTTTTGCAGGGAAAAGCAGATGCTGCCCTGGCAGCCAGTGTTTTTCATTTCGGAGAAATCAAAATTCCCGAATTAAAATCGTATCTTTGTGCCCAAGGAATTGCGATGAGAAGATGAAGGTGAGTTTACGATTGGACGATTTACGATTTACGATTGGGATTACTCAAGCAAATCATAAGTCTCCAGTCACTTAAAGTAATATCAATCGTAAATAGTAAATAGCTAAATCGTAAATAGAATGGATTTTGACAAGATGAACGGACTCGTTCCGGCGATTATACAAGATGCAGATACCGCTAAGGTGCTGATGCTTGGCTTCATGAACAAGGAGGCTTATGACAAGACGGTGGAAACTGGAAAGGTGACTTTCTTCAGCCGTACCAAGAACCGTCTTTGGACGAAAGGCGAGGAGAGTGGCAACTTCCTGAATGTGGTTTCCATGAAGGAAGACTGTGACCGGGATACGTTACTGGTGCAGGTACATCCCGTAGGCCCGGTTTGCCATACCGGCACAGATACTTGCTGGGGTGAGAAGAACGAACAGCCGGTTATGTTTCTAAAGCTTCTTCAGGATTTCATCTGTAAGCGTTATGATGAAATGCCCGAAGGTTCCTATACGACCAGTCTTTTCCAGTCCGGTATCAACAAAATGGCACAGAAGGTAGGCGAAGAGGCTGTGGAAACCGTCATTGAGCTTGCAACGGTACGGACGAACGCCTGATTTATGAAGGAGCTGATTTGTTGTATCACCTCATCGTGCTGCTCACATCCAAAGGATACCGCATTGAAGACCTTGCGCGTGAATTGGAGGAACGTCACAGTGCGACGTGGAAGAAACATTAAGTAATTAAAAATTAATAATTAAAATGGGGGTGGGCGAGGCGCTGATAAGATATACGGACGTAGAGATACACCAGCAGGAGTTGTGCGTACTGAACGATGTGAATTTGGAACTTCACAAAGGGGAGTTCGTGTACCTGGTAGGTAAAGTGGGCTCCGGCAAGACGAGCCTGCTCAAGACTTTCTATGGCGAACTGGATATTGCATCGGGCGAGGCTGAAGTATTGGGGTATGACATGCTCCATATTAAGCGTAAGCACATCCCGCAGTTGCGCCGCAAGCTGGGAATCGTATTCCAGGACTTCCAGTTGCTGACAGACCGTACGGTGTACGACAACCTTGAATTTGTTCTCCGTGCTACCGGTTGGAAGAGCAAAGGGGAGATTAAGGACAAAATAGAAGAGGTGTTGAACCTGGTGGGGATGAGCAACAAAGGATATAAGCTGCCTAATGAACTGTCGGGTGGTGAGCAACAGCGCATTGTGATTGCGCGTGCAGTGCTCAACTCTCCGGAGATAATCCTTGCGGATGAGCCTACCGGAAACCTGGATTCGGAAACCGGACATGCCATTGCAGAACTTCTGCACGGCATCAGTGAAGCCGGCGCACTGGTGGTGATGACCACGCACAACCTGCAGCTGCTGCGAGAGTTTCCCGGCAAGGTGTACCGGTGCGCAGACCATCTGATGACTGATGTTACAGCAGAATACGCCCCTGCAATAACCAATGATTAGTAGTTAAGTAGTTATCTCTAACTACTGATTCTTATAAAGAACAGAAATTAACGATAAAGCTCCGCAGCTGCCTACTTGTAGCTCGTAGCTTGTAACTATAAACTAATTAATACAGGAACGAAAATGAAAGTTTTAAAGTTTGGAGGTACTTCAGTAGGTTCGGCTCAGCGAATGAAGGAAGTGGCCAAATTGATTACCGATGGTGAACGTAAGATTGTGGTTCTCTCTGCCATGTCGGGTACCACAAACACATTGGTTGAGATTTCGGACTATCTGTACAAGAAGAATCCGGAAGGTGCCAACGAGATTATCAACAAGCTGGAAAGTAAATATCGCCAGCACATTGATGAACTCTTTGCTACTCCGGAGTATAAACAGAAAGGCCTGGAACTCATCAAATCACATTTTGACTATATCCGTTCTTATACCAAAGACTCTTCACTCTGTTTGAGGAGAAAGTGGTGTTGGCTCAGGGCGAGTTGATTTCCACCGCCATGATGAACTACTATCTGCAGGAATGCGGCGTGAAGTCTGTGTTGCTTCCGGCTTTAGAATACATGCGTACGGACAAGAATGCCGAGCCCGATCCGGTCTATATCAAGGACAAGCTCCAGGTTCAGCTGGAACTGCATCCGGATGCTGAGATTTATATCACTCAGGGGTACATCTGCCGCAACGCCTACGGCGAGATAGACAATCTGCAGCGTGGCGGAAGCGACTATACGGCTTCGCTGATTGGTGCTGCCATCAACGCTTCCGAAATCCAGATTTGGACGGATATCGACGGCATGCACAACAACGACCCCCGTATTGTGGACAAGACTGCGCCGGTGCGTCATCTGCATTTCGAAGAGGCCGCCGAGCTGGCATACTTCGGTGCCAAGATTCTGCACCCTACCTGCATCCAGCCTGCCAAGTATGCCAATATCCCCGTCCGTCTGCTCAATACGATGGACCCCACTGCTCCGGGTACGCTGATTTCCAACGATACGGAGAAGGGTAAGATTAAGGCGGTGGCTGCCAAGGACAACATTACGGCCATCAAGATAAAATCCAGCCGCATGTTGCTTGCTCACGGATTCTTGCGTAAGGTTTTCGAGATATTCGAGAGCTACCAGACTTCCATCGATATGATTTGTACTTCAGAAGTGGGTGTGTCCGTATCTATCGACAATGTGAAGCATCTCAATGAAATTCTGGATGACTTGAAGAAGTATGGCACAGTGACGGTGGACAAGGACATGTGCATCATCTGCGTGGTGGGCGACCTCGAATGGGAAAACGTCGGTTTCGAAGCCAAGGCATTGGATGCCATGCGCGACATACCGGTACGTATGATTTCTTTCGGTGGTAGCAACTATAATATCTCTTTCCTCATCCGCGAGTGCGACAAGAAGGCAGCGTTGCAGTCACTCAGTGATGCGCTGTTCAATGAGGAATAACTCTTGATATTTTTCAGACGCAGATTACACAGATGACGCAGATTCTTTTTGCTTCCTATTTGTGTAATCTGCGTCATCTGCGTCTGAAAAATTATTTGTAGACACCTCTTTCATCTTCCTTTTTTTAAACTAAACAAAGATTACGATTATTATATGAAAGGAACATTCCCTATCCATAGATTCCGCGAATTGCGTACTCCCTTCTATTACTACGACACAAAGGTCTTGCGCGACACACTTTCGTGCATCCGTACGGAAGCTGCCCGATATGGCAACTATTCGGTGCATTATGCCGTGAAGGCCAATGCCAATCCCAAGGTGCTTGCCATTATCCGCGAGAACGGCTTGGGTGCCGACTGTGTAAGTGGCGGTGAAATCCGTGCAGCCATCAAGGCAGGTTTTCCCACTGGCAAGATTGTTTTTGCAGGGGTGGGCAAGGCTGATTGGGAAATCAATCTGGGGCTGGATTATGACATTTTCTGCTTTAATGTGGAGTCTGTCCCCGAGCTGGAGATTATCAACGAGCTGGCTGCCGCTAAAGGTAAGGTGGCCAATGTGGCTTTCCGTATCAATCCCAATGTAGGTGCCCATACCCATGCCAATATTACCACTGGGCTGGCCGAAAACAAGTTTGGTATCAGCATGCAGGATATGGACCATGTGATAGACATTGCGCAGAATATGAAGAACCTGAGATTCATCGGACTGCATTTCCACATCGGTTCCCAAATATTGGATATGGGCGATTTCGTGGCTTTGTGTAACCGCGTCAACGAATTGCAGGATAAGCTGGAAGCTCGCCATATCCGCATCGAGCACGTCAATGTGGGGGGCGGACTCGGCATTGACTACGGTCACCCCAACCGTCAGCCGATACCCGACTTCAAAAGCTACTTCGAGACTTACAACAGCCATCTGAAACTCCGTCCCCACCAGACGCTCCACTTCGAGCTGGGACGTGCGGTAGTGGGACAATGCGGTTCATTGATTTCGCAGGTGCTTTATGTGAAGCAGGGCACCAACAAGCAGTTTGCCATCCTGGATGCTGGCATGACGGATTTGATTCGTCCGGCCTCTACCAAGCGTTCCATAAGATAGAGAATATCACTTCGGATGCACCGGTTCAGGCTTATGATGTCGTAGGGCCCATCTGCGAGTCTTCTGATGTATTCGGTAAGGCTATTGATTTGAATGGGGTGAAGCGTGGCGACCTTATCGCCCTCCGTTCGGCAGGGGCTTATGGCGAAATTATGGCTTCGGGCTATAACTGCCGTGAGCTGCCTCAAGGATATACGTCGGACGAGCTGGTATAGAGAGGCTGGAGATGCGTTGCATGAATGGCGAAGCATTTATTATACCAAGGCTTCTGTTTTTATATAAAAATGTTATTGCGTGAACAACTTTTAAGGTTTCTTGTTACTTTTGTAATGATTTCAATTTAAATAAATACGATTATGATTACAGAAAAATTACAGAATGCAATTAATGAGCAGATTACGGCTGAGATGTGGTCTTCCAACCTTTATCTGGCAATGTCTTTCTATATGGAGAAAGAAGGTTATAACGGCATGGCTTCCTGGTTGAAGAAGCAGGCTTCTGAAGAAAAAGCTCATGCTTGCGAAATGGCTTCTTATATCATCAAGCGTGGCGGTAAGGCCAAACTGGACAAGATTGATGTTGTTCCCAATGACTTCGGTACTCCACTGGAAGTGTTCGAGCAGGTAGCCCAGCACGAACGCCGTGTTTCCAAAATGATTGATGAATTGGTAGATGTTGCCTCTGCCGAAAAAGATAAGGCTACACAAGACTTCCTTTGGGGATTCGTGCGCGAGCAGGTAGAAGAAGAAGCTACTGCCGACGGCATTGTAGATATGATAAAGAAAGCCGGTGATGCCGGAATCTTCTTCGTTGATTCAAAACTGGGAGAACGCAGATAAGAGAGAAACTAAAAAAATCCCGCGGCTAATTTTAGTCGCGGGATTTTTAGTTATGAGTTATAAGTTGTGAGTTATTTGTTGATGAAGGGCTTATATCCGCAAGGGAAAGCACAAGCAAATAACTTATAACTCATAACTCATCACTCATTTCAGCACTCCCAGCTCTTTCCCCACCTTAATAAATGCAGCGATACATTTGTCCAGATGCTCCTTTTCGTGTCCGGCAGAGATTTGTACGCGGATGCGTGCCTGGTCTTTGGGCACTACGGGTAGTAGAAGCCGGTGACGTAGATGCCTTCTTCCTGCATGCGGGTGGCATAAATCTGGGAGAGTTTGGCATCATACAGCATGACGGCGCAGATGGCGCTTTGTGTCGGCTTGATGTCGAAACCGGCGGCGGTCATCTTGTCGCGGAAGTAGTTCACGTTTTCCAGCAGTTTGTCATGCAGGGTATCGCTCTCTTTGAGCATCTTGAATACCTCGAGGCTGGCGCCGATGATGCCCGGAGCCAATGAGTTAGAGAAGAGGTACGGACGGCTGCGTTGGCGCAGCAGGTCGATGATTTCCTTGCGTCCGGTAGTGAATCCTCCCAAAGCGCCGCCAAAGGCTTTGCCCAAGGTTCCGGTATAGATGTCCACGCGTCCGTAGGTGCCGTATTGTTCGCTTACGCCGTGTCCCGTAGGGCCTACCACGCCGGCAGAGTGTGATTCGTCCACCATGACCAGCGCGTCGTATTTCTCGGCAAGGTCGCAAATCCGGTCCATCGGGGCAACGTTGCCGTCCATGGAAAATACCCCGTCTGTAACCACGATACGGAAACGCTGTGCCTGGGCTTCCTGCAGGCATCTTTCCAGGTCGGCCATGTCGGCATTGGCGTAGCGATAGCGTTTGGCTTTGCAGAGGCGTACGCCGTCAATGATGGAAGCATGGTTCAGGGAGTCCGAGATGATGGCGTCTTCCTCGGTGAAGAGGGGCTCGAACACACCGCCATTGGCGTCGAAACAAGCGGCGTAGAGAATGGTGTCTTCAGTCTTGAAGTAGTCGGAGATGGCTGCTTCCAGCTCCTTGTGGATGTCCTGCGTTCCGCAGATGAAGCGTACGGACGACATGCCGTATCCGCGGCGTTCCATAATCTGCTGGGCGGCGGCAATCAGCCGCGGGTGGTTGGACAGTCCAGGTAATTGTTGGCACAGAAGTTCAGCACCTCTTTGCCTTTTACGCTGATGGCAGCTTGTTGTGCACTCTCAATCAGTCGTTCTTCCTTGTAGAGTCCGGCTTCTTTTATTTCAGCAAGTGTCTTGCTGAGATGGTCTTTCATTTTACCGTACATAGCATTTTATTTTTTAGGTAATACGTTGTCATTACATTTCCCACAAAGAACATCATTTTTCTTGGAATAAACAATATCAATATGGCAGAAATATGAAAAAAAAGTATGTATATTTGCACCATATATAATAACGAAACCTTATAAATAACTCGTATGAAGAATATTTTGGTAATTGGAGCTACCGGACAGATTGGGTCGGAACTCACGCTGGAGTTGCGCAAACGTTATGGCGATGACCATGTTGTGGCAGGATACATTCCGAGTGCTATGCCCAAGGGAGAATTGAAAGCATCCGGCCCTTCGGCCATTGCCGACGTGACAGACCGTCAGTCCATCGAGGTGGTGGCACGTCAGTTCAAGATTGATACTATCTACAACCTGGCTGCCTTGCTCTCGGTAGTTGCCGAAAGCCGTCCGGCCATGGCTTGGAAAATCGGTATCGACGGGTTGTGGAATGTACTGGAAGTGGCACGTGAGTACAATTGTGCCGTGTTTACTCCGAGTTCCATCGGTTCGTTCGGCGAAGCTACGCCTCATGTGAAGACACCGCAGGACACTATCCAGCGTCCGCGTACCATGTATGGGGTGACAAAAGTGACGACTGAATTGTTGAGTGACTATTACTATACAAAATATGGTGTGGATACACGCTCGGTACGTTTTCCGGGAATCATTTCGAACGTGACCCCTCCGGGTGGCGGCACTACGGACTATGCGGTGGATATTTTCTACTCTGCCGTGAAGGGAGAAAAATTCGTATGTCCGGTGAAGGCCGGCACGTATATGGATATGATGTATATGCCCGACGCACTGAACGCGGCCATCTCGCTGATGGAAGCGGCACCGGCAAGGCTGAAGCACCGCAACGCTTTCAACATCGCCTCCATGAGTTTTGACCCGGAACAGATTTATCAGGAAATTAAGAAGCATATGCCTGATTTTGAGATGGCATACGAGATTGATCCGCTGAAGCAGGCCATTGCCGACAGCTGGCCCGACTCTCTGGATGACTCTTGTGCACGCGAGGAATGGGACTGGATGCCGCAGTACGACCTGGAGTCCATGACCGTAGACATGCTTGAGAAATTAAGAGCTAAATTAAACAAGTGACCGTAAGCGGTCCGTAAAGAATGAAAAAACTTTTATTGGGATTTTTGTTGTTCACCTTTTTGATTTCGTGCGGAAACAAAAAGGCGAAAATGGATCCCTTTGCTACCATTACGGAAATGGTGGATTCGGCCGGTCACAAGGCCGATACGCTGCTGGAAGCAGAAGTGAAGGAAGAACCGAAGCCGATGGAGGCAGACGAGCTGTTTGATGATTTTATCTTCAATTATGCTTCGGATGATGCCCTGCAAAGGCAGAGGACGGTATTTCCTTTGCCCTATTACAATCGTGACACGCCGTCAAAGATAGAGGAAGAGTTTTGGAAGCATGATTATCTGTTTACCAAGCAGAACTATTACACCTTGCTTTTTGATAAGGAAGAGGATATGGACATGGTGGGCGATACTACGCTGACATCGGTGCAAGTGGAGTGGATTTTCTTGAAAACGCGTATGGTGAAGCGTTATTATTTTGAGCGGAAGCGGGGAATGTGGATGCTCGAGGCCATTAACCTGCGCGAGATGGAGAAAGGTGAAAATGAGGACTTCGTGGAATTCTATACCCGTTTTGTGACGGACAGTGTCTATCAGAGCAAGCATATCAGGCATCCGCTACAATTCATCACCATAGACCCTGATGACGAGTTTTCTATTCTGGAAACTACTTTGGATGTGGACCAGTGGTATGCCTTTCGTCCGGTAATGCCTACCGACAGATTGTCTAATATCAATTACGGACAGAAGAATGAGGACTTGTCGGATACCAAAATACTGAAGGTAAATGGCATAGGCAACGGATACTCCAATATCTTCTATTTCCGCAAACGCAGTAAGGGATGGGAGCTGTACAAATATGAAGACACGAGCATTTAAAATAAAGGAGGAAAGGTTTGAGGAAGATACCCAATACATTTGGAATTGACGTTACTGCTGCAAGATTTCTGGAATACGGTTCGGAGGATGAACTGCGGGGGCTGATTGCAGCAGGACAGGTCGTTGCGCCCTGGCTGCATATCGGTGGAGGGAGCAACCTGCTCTTTATTAAGGATTATGAAGCACGGTACTGCATTCACGTATCGGTGGCCTGGAGGTGACGTCAGAGGATGAGGAGCACGTGTCGGTGCGTGTGGGCGCCGGTGTGGTATGGGACGATTTTGTGGCCTACTGTGTGGAGCGGCATTGGTATGGTGCCGAGAACCTTTCGCTGATACCGGGTGAGGTGGGGGCGAGCGCAGTACAGAATATCGGTGCCTATGGTGTGGAAGTAAAGGACCTGATAACATCCGTGGAAACCATAAACATGGCAAGGGAGAAGCGTATCTACGGGGTGGACGAATGCGGCTACTCCTACAGAAAGAGCTTGTTTAAGCAACCGGAGATGAAGACCGTGTTTGTGACTTACGTGAACTTCTGCCTGGGTAAACGGGAACATTATACATTGGATTACGGTACTATCCGGCAGGAGCTGGAGAAATATCCGGTGCTGAATCTGGAAATTTTGCGCCGCGTGATTATAGACATCCGTCAAAGCAAGTTGCCCGACCCGAAGGTGCTGGGCAATGCGGGTAGTTTTTTTATGAACCCCATCGTGCCGCGTCGGCAGTTCGAGTCTTTGCAACGGGAATATCCGGACATGCCCCACTATGATGTGGATGCCGGTCGGGTAAAGATACCGGCTGCCTGGATGATAGACCGGTGTGGCTGGAAAGGCAAGGCGCTGGGGCCTGCTGCGGTGCACGGCCGGCAGGCGTTGGTACTGGTGAACTCGGGTGGTGCCACGGGAGCGGATATTGTCGCTCTTTCGGATGCCGTGCGGGCTTCTGTCCGCGAGAAATTCGGCATTGATATTCACCCGGAAGTTTGTTTGATAAAATAGTAAGAGAGTTTTGACACACCCAAACATCGTTGTATATAACCTGATTTTAGAAATTTATTTGATTTAGTCAATGGGAAAACTCAGAATATTAGGAAGCGGAACTTCGACCGGTGTGCCTGAGATAGGCTGTACTTGTCCGGTCTGCACTTCCACTGACCCGCGGGACAACCGCTTGCGTGCGTCATCCCTGCTGCATACGGATGATGCGGTGATATTGATAGATTGTGGTCCTGACTTCAGGGAACAGATGCTGCGTGCTTCTTCTTTTGAGAAGATAGACGGCGTACTGGTGACACACGAACACTATGACCATGTGGGTGGTCTGGATGATTTGCGCCCGTTCGGTCGTTTTGCCGATATTCCTATCTATTCCGATGCTTACACTGCTGCCCATCTGAGGGTAAGGATGCCTTACTGTTTTGTCGATAAGGTATATCCGGGAGTTCCGCGTATCTATCTGCAGGAAGTGGAGGCGGGGCAAGCGTTCTACATCAATCGGACGGAGGTGCTGCCTTTACGGGTGATGCACGGCAGGCTTCCCATCCTGGCTACCGCATTGGCGGCCGGCTGGGATATATCACGGATATGCACGCAATGCCTGAGGAATCTTATGAACAATTGAAGGGCTTGGACGTTTTGGTAATGAATGCTTTACGGCCAAAGCCGCATCCTACGCACCAGAGTATTTCGGAGGCGTTGGAGGCTGCCGGACGTATTGGTGCCAAAGAGACCTATTTCATCCATATGAGCCATCATGCAGGGCTTCATGCCGACATCGAAAAGCAGCTGCCACCCCATGTACACTTTGCCTACGATGGACTTGAAATAGATTTCTAAACTTTTTGAAACATTTGTTTTGTTTATTAGTAGAAAATGCTATTTTTGCCAAAAGTTGATGAATAAATGCCATGAAACTCCGACTCCTCATACAGATAGCTGTCGTTGTGTCCATAGTGCTGCTATGTACCGGTTTTGGTGTGTATTCCTTCCTGCGGTTGAATTCGGTGGAGAACCGGCAGGATTTCAATCTTTATACTTTGGTGCCGCAAGATGCCACAGCCATACTCGAAACCGACCGTATGGCAGACCTCGTGGAGGATATCAATGAACTGAATTGCAGCAAAGACAATCATTTTCTATACGTATCGGAGCTTTTTGTTTACTTGAAGAAGTATTTGTATACTTTGGTGGAGGATACTCCGCATGGACTGAGTAAACAGATGAACAAGATGCTGATTAGCTTTCACGAGCCGGATACACCGATGAACCAAGTATTGTATTGCAGTTTGGGTTCGGGTGATTATGAGTTGGTGGAGTCTTTTGTGGAGAAGTACTGCTCCAGTTCGTTTCCTTCCAAGTATTTCGATTACAAGGGAGAGGAGATACGTATCTATCCCATGGCAGACGGTCGTTTCCTGGCTGCTACTTCACTCCCGATTTTCTGGTTGTAAGTTTCCAGAAGCGTTTGATAGAACATGTGATTGATGCGCGGCGCAGCAAAAAGTCCCTGATGAACCTCCCTTCTTTCCGCACTATGTACGCGGGCAAGCAGAGTAACGTGGCTGCCACGGTCTATGTGCGTATGAAAGGAGTGGATATGGGGAAGCCTACGGACGGTATCCGTTCGCAGACGCAGCTGGGCAGTTGGGCGGAGTTTGACATGAAGTTCAATGAAGATGCCATTTATTGCTCCGGCATCAGCCATGGGTCGGATTCCACACAGACGTTTATCAATGCCTTGCGGGTGCAGCAGCCGGTAGAGGACGGATTTTCCGGGGCTCTGCTTCCGTCTTCCACTTTCTTTTACGATCGCTGGGCAATGTCTGACAGAAATTCCTGGTTTGGCTTTACTGCCAGTCAGGAGTATGCCAAGGCCACCTATTCAGACTATATCAAGCAGCGCGACGAGGAGTGGATTGCTTACTTGAATGAGCATGCGGGCGAGAGCGTGATGTCTTGCTTGTTCCAGTCTAAAGACACGTTGGACAAGCTGCCTTGCGCCGTGATGTGTATCCCTCTCAAGGATGAACTGGCAGCGGAACGCCGCTTGCAGTCTCTGCTTTACAGTACCCCCAAGGAAGAGGATGCTCCGCTTATGCCGAAGGTGGTTTCAAATAATTCGTTGTATCCCAAAGCAAGGAAGTTCCCTAAATATGTGTTGCCCCGTAACACGCTGCTCACTCAGCTGACGGGCATCACGGAGTCTGCCCTTTATACCTTTGCCTGTTTCTATCGGGGTAGTCTGTTGCTGGCTCCCGATGCACTGAGCCTTTCGGCCTATATTGAGGCGGTGGAGAGTGGAGATGTGTTAGACGGAACACCGGTGTACGAAGAGGGTATAGGCAGTCTTTCACCCATATATAATTTTGTGATGATGGTGGATATGGAGATGATGCTGAGCCAGCCTGAAACGTATGTGCGTCTGATACCGAACTTCTTCTTCCGTCAATCCAACTTCTTCCGTCATTTCATGCTTGCAGTACAATTCACTTGTACAGAAGGGGTGGTTTATCCGAATATCGTATTGCTTTATAAAGGGTGATTAATCGGTCATTCTGTAGAGTGCTGAGGGAAAATAAGCACGAGGAAAGTCAAAATACACACTCACCACAGATTGCACAGATTAAAACAGCTAAAAATTCTTGATTATCAAAATTCTAGAATGAACTGTGTTAATCTGTGCAATCTGTGGTGAATTATAACATATTCTTAGAACGGCAGGTCATCCTTTGCATCCCCTGCGAGGAATTCCGGTGCGGCAGTGGGAGCCGGCGGTGGAACGGGAGCGCCCGGAGCGGGTGCGGCAGTGCTTACGCGTTCTACCTTCCATGCGCGAATACTGTTGAACCAACGGTCTTGCCATTGGCGTGCGTCTACATCAAAAGATACTGTCAGCTCTTCGCCCATCTGAATATTGAACTGTTCGATTTTGTCCGCTCCAAATACGTCAAAACACATTTTGCGCGGATATTGGCCATGGTCTTCAATCACATATTCTTGTGATTTCCATTCGTTACCTGACTTGGAAACTCCGCCTCTGGGCTGGAGTATAGCGATGATTTTTCCTGTAAATTCCATTGTTTTCTTTTTAAATGATGCGGCGAAGTTACAATTTTTTAGGAATATGAGACGAATATTCGGCTGTTTTTTCTTGCTATTTCTTTGTCGTAGGGAATTCTTTTTTTAACTTTGTCCGTCAGTTTGAAAAAGATAAAAACGGTTTCTAAGACGTTAGCAAAATAAAAAACTTAAATATACAGAAGATATGAAATTTATCGTTTCGAGTACTGCGCTCTCCAGTCATTTGCAGGCTATCAGCCGTGTGATTAATTCGAAGAATGCGTTGCCTATTTTGGATTGTTTCCTCTTTGAACTGCAAGACGGAACCTTGTCTGCAACTGTTTCCGACAGTGAAACGACGATGGTCACTACGGTCGAAGTGAATGAAAGTGATATGGACGGCCGTTTTGCCGTCACAGCCAAAACCCTTTTGGACGCTTTGAAGGAAATTCCCGAACAACCGTTGACTTTTGAAATCAATACGGATTCCCTTGAAATCACGGTACAGTATCAGAACGGTAAATACAGCCTGATGGGGCAGAATGCGGACGAGTTTCCGCAGTCCGCCATGCTGGGCGACAATGCCGTACGTGTGGAAATGGATGCGCAAGTGTTGCTGGGTGGCATCAACCGTGCTGTGTTTGCCACGGCTGATGACGAGCTTCGTCCCGTGATGAACGGTATCTATTTCGATATCACAACGGAGGACATCACGATGGTGGCATCAGACGGTCATAAGCTGGTGCGCTGCAAGACACTGGCCGCCAAAGGTAACGAACGTGCCGCCTTTATCCTGCCCAAGAAGCCGGCTTCGCTGATGAAGAATCTGCTGCCGAAAGAACAAGGCATGGTGACTATCGAGTTCGACGAACGCAACGCTGTGTTCACACTGGAAAGCTACCGCATGGTGTGCCGTCTTATCGAAGGACGCTATCCCAACTACAACTCTGTGATTCCGCAGAACAACCCTTATAAAGTGACGGTAGACCGCCTGCAACTGCTCGGTGCTTTGCGCCGCGTGTCCATCTTCTCCTCGCAGGCAAGCAGCCTTATCAAGCTCCGTATGCAGGAGAATCTGATTGTCATCTCCGCACAGGACATCGACTTCTCTACATCGGCCGAAGAAACACTGGTTTGCCAATATGCGGGCAATCCGATGAGCATCGGTTTCAAGTCCACTTTCCTGATTGACATTCTGAATAACATTTCTGCCGATGAAATCGTTATCGACTGGCAGATCCTTCACGTGCAGGTGTCATTATTCCGGTAGAGCAGGAAGAGAACGAAGACTTGCTGATGCTGCTGATGCCGATGATGCTGAATGACTGATGAATATTAGCAATCGGATTATGAGCTACGAGCTACAAGTGGCTGCGCAATTATGCCGCACGGTACTTGTAGCTCGTGGCTTGTAAGTTAAACTTATAATTTATAGCTCATAGCCAGAGCTTATAAAACGAAAAAACAATGAAATTGAATCTGAAAAATCCGATAGTCTTTTTTGATTTGGAGACTACGGGTACCAATATCAACTCAGACCGAATTGTCGAAATCTGTTACCTCAAGGTATATCCCAACGGGAATGAGGAGTCCAAAACCATGCGTATCAACCCCGAAATGCCCATTCCTGCCGAAGCATCTGCCGTTCATGCATCTACGATGCCGATATAGCCGACTGCCCCACATTCAAGGAAGTGGCGCGCAACATTGCCAATGACATTGAAGGATGCGACTTGGCGGGCTTCAACTCCAACCGTTTTGATATCCCCGTCCTGGCGGAAGAGTTCCTTCGTGCCGGTGTGGACATTGACATGAGCCGCCGCAAGTTTGTGGACGTGCAGGTCATTTTCCACAAGATGGAGCAACGCACGCTGTCTGCTGCCTATAAATTCTATTGCGGCAAGAATCTGGAAGACGCCCATACGGCAGAGGCTGATACACGTGCCACTTACGAGGTGCTGATGTCTCAGTTGGACCGCTATCCGGAGTTGCAGAATGACGTGGCTTTCCTTGCCGACTATTCCAGCTTCAATAAGAATGTGGACTTTGCCGGCCGTATGGTCTACGACGATAAAGGTGTGGAAGTATTCAACTTCGGCAAGTACAAGGGCATGTCGGTATCCGATGTCCTGAAGCGCGATCCCGGCTATTACAGCTGGATTCTGAACAGTGATTTTACCCTGAATACCAAAGCCACGCTGACCAAGATACGTCTGCGTGAAATGACTCAGAAATAAATGGCAAATATACTGAAAGGGAAGAAAATAGTATTGGGCATTACGGGCAGCATTGCCGCCTATAAAGCATGCTATATTATTCGCGGACTGATTAAGCGTGGTGCAGAGGTGCAGGTGGTCATTACGCCTGCCGGAAAAGAATTTATTACCCCTATCACGCTCTCTGCCCTGACCAGCAAACCGGTTATCAGTGAGTTCTTTGCCCAACGCGATGGCACTTGGAACAGCCATGTGGACCTCGGTCTGTGGGCAGATGCCATGCTGATAGCCCCGGCTACGGCTTCCACCATCGGCAAGATGGCGAATGGCGTGGCAGACAATATGCTGATTACCACCTATCTTTCCGCCAAAGCTCCGGTGTTTGTGGCGCCTGCCATGGACCTGGACATGTATGCCCATCCTTCCACCCAAAAGAATCTGGATACACTCCGCTCTTATGGAAACCACATCATAGAACCTGCTACGGGAGAACTCGCCAGCCATCTGGTGGGGAAAGGCCGTATGGAGGAGCCGGAGAATATCATCCGCCACCTGGAAATGTACTTTGCTGCCAAAGATGGCGACCTGGTGGGCAAGACAGTGATGATAACCGCAGGACCTACTTATGAGAAGATAGACCCGGTGCGCTTCATCGGCAACTATTCTTCCGGCAAGATGGGACTTGCCTGGCAGATGAATGTACCGCCAGAGGGGCCAAGGTGATACTGATTGCCGGTCCGGTGCAGCAAGGCACTTACTTCCCGATGCACCAGTACCATGCGGTAGAGTCGGCGCAGGAGATGTTCGAGGCTGCATCCGCCGCCTTTGTCCATGCCGATGCCGCCATCTTGACGGCTGCCGTGGCAGACTACACCCCCGAACAAGTGCGGATGAGAAAATCAAGCGCGAAAAGACCGGGAGATGAGTTTGAACTTGAAACCTACCCGCGACATAGCCGCTTTCTTAGGCAATCTGAAGAACGATGCGGAGCACTGTCAACGCCTCCTCATAGGCTTTGCCCTTGAGACTCATAACGAGCAGATGAATGCGGAAGACAAGCTCAACCGCAAGAATCTGGACTTCATCGTGCTGAACTCCCTGAACGACAAGGGAGCCGGTTTTCGTTGCGATACCAATAAAATCAGTATCATAGACCACCAGGGAAAGACGGACTACCCCTTGAAGTCCAAAGCCGAAGTGGCTGCCGACATCGTAGACCGTCTGGTGAAAGATTTAAATAGTAAATAGTAAATCGTCAAATCGTCAATATCCTTATGTTGCGTTCGCTTTACATACAGAATTATGCGCTTATTGAAAAGCTCGATATCAGCTTCAGCAGCGGTTTCTCGGTGATAACGGGTGAGACCGGTGCTGGAAAATCCATTATTCTGGGTGCCATCGGTCTGCTGCTGGGACAGCGTGCCGATGTGAAAGCCATTCGTGTAGGAGCTTCGAAGTGCATTATTGAGGCCCGTTTTGATATTTCCGCTTACGGTATGCAGCCTTTCTTTGAGGAGAATGAGTTGGAGTACGAGGAAGAATGCCTCCTGCGCCGCGAGGTGTCCGCTTCGGGCAAGAGCCGGGCATTCATCAATGACACGCCTGCTTCATTGGCTCAGATGAAGGAGCTGGGAGAACAGCTGATTGACGTGCATTCCCAGCATCAGAACCTATTGCTGAACAAGGAAGGATTTCAGTTGAATGTACTGGACATCTTGTCGCATAACGAAGAGGCCTTGTCTGCTTACCAGCATATCTTCGGATCATGGAAGCAGGCACAGCAGGATTTGGAGGCCCTTGTTGCCCGTGCCAATCAGGATAAGTCGGACGAAGACTATATCCGTTTCCAACTGGAACAGTTGGAAGAGGCACACTTGTCTGCCGGTGAGCAGGAGGAGCTGGAGCAAGAGGCAGATACGCTGAGCCATGCGGAAGAGATAAAGGCCGGACTCTATCGGGTAGGGCAGACGCTCTACTCGGACGAAGGAGCTTGTTGTCCGGGCTGAAGGAATGCCTGAATACGATGCTCGGCCTGCAGAGGGTTTATCCGGTTGCCGGGGAACTTGCCGAACGCATGGAAAGCACTTATATCGAGCTGAAGGATATTTCGCAGGAAGTGTCGGGTAAGGAGGATGAAATAGAGTTCGACCCCGAACGTCTGGATGAAGTGAACGAACGTCTGAACTTGATTTATACGCTCCAACAGAAGCACCGCGTTTCCACTGTCGGTGAACTTCTGGCGCTGACGGATGAATACGCCGCCAAACTCTCCGCCATCACTTCGTCCGACGAGCACATCGAGGAACTGAAAGCGCGTTGCGACGCTTTATATAATAAGGTGAAAAAGCAGGCTGCCGTCCTCACCAAGGCGCGTACTGCCGTTGCCCGTGAAGTGGAGAAGCAGATGGCTGCGCGGCTGGTTCCGTTGGGCATGCCCAATGTCCGTTTCCAGGTAGAGATAGGTGCCCGCAAAGAGCCGGGCATACACGGGGCGGATACTGTGAACTTCTTGTTTTCCGCGAATAAGAACGGGGCATTGCAAAGCGTCTCCTCCGTAGCTTCGGGTGGTGAAATAGCCCGCGTCATGCTCTCCATCAAAGCAATGATAGCCGGTGCCGTCAAGCTTCCTACCATTGTATTCGACGAAATAGATACCGGAGTCTCCGGCGAGATAGCCGACCGCATGGCGGATATCATGCAGGAGATGGGCGAGCAGGACCGCCAGGTAATCAGTATCACCCATCTGCCCCAGATTGCTGCCCGCGGACGCGCCCATTATAAGGTGTACAAGCAGGACAACGAGACGGAAACAAACAGTCACATCCGTCGTCTGACCGACGATGAACGTGTGGAAGAAATAGCCCATATGCTGAGTGGCGCTAAGCTGACCGAAGCCGCACTGAACAATGCCAGAGCATTGCTGGAAGTATCAAATAGTAAATAGTAAATCGTCAAATAGTAAATACCCATATATGGTTGATAACAGTGAAATGATTTTCGGCGTCCGTGCGTGATAGAAGCCATTCAGGCAGGAAAAGAGATAGACAAGATATTGGTAAAGAAGGACATTCAGAGTGATTTGTCAAAAGAGCTGTTCGCTGTCTTGAAAGGGACTTTGATACCGGTACAGCGCGTTCCGGTGGAACGCATCAACCGCGTGACGCGTAAGAATCACCAGGGAGTGATTGCCTTCATCTCTTCAGTCACTTACCAGAAGACGGAGGACTTGGTACCTTTCCTTTTCGAGCAGGGCAAGAATCCTCTGTTTGTGATGCTTGACGGCATCACGGATGTCCGCAATTTCGGCGCCATTGCCCGTACTTGCGAGTGTGCGGCGGTAGATGCCGTGATTATCCCTGCACGGAACAGTGTATCAGTCAACGCAGATGCCATGAAAACTTCGGCAGGAGCCTTGCACACTTTGCCCGTTTGCCGCGAACACAGCCTGAAAGAGACCCTGCAATTCCTCAAGATAGTGGTTTCCATATCGTGGCAGCCACGGAGAAAGGCGATTACGACTATACCAAAGCCGACTATACCGGTCCGATGTGCATCATTATGGGTGCCGAAGACAAGGGGGTGTCCTATGACAATCTGGCGTTGTGTGACGAGTGGGTGAAAATTCCCATGTTGGGAACCATCGAGTCCCTCAATGTTTCCGTTGCAGCCGGCATTTTGATTTATGAAGCGGTAAAACAAAGAACCAACTAAGATATGAAAAAGAAATTGCTGTTGATGCTCACTCTCTGTTTATTGGCTCAGTGGAGTGTGGCACAAGCCCCGAAGTGGGTAGACAAAGCCAAACGTGCCGTTTTTTCGGTGGTGACCTACGACCAGGACGATAAGATACTGAATACTGGAAACGGCTTTTTTGTCACTGAAGATGGCGTTGCGCTTTCTGACTACACCTTGTTCAAAGGTGCCCGGCGCGCCGTTGTGATGAGCTCGGACGGGGCACAGATGCCGGTGGAGGCCATTATGGGAGCTGATGACATGTACGATGTTGTCAAGTTCCGTGTCGGCATCCCCGGAAAGAAAGTCACGGCACTCACTTTGGCTGCTGTGGCTCCGGCCGTCGGTGCGGATGTATATCTGCTGCCTTATTCCACCCAGAAGGACCGTTCCTTCACTGCCGGGAAAGTAAAGGAAGCTGATAAGATTTCCGGCAACTATTCCTATTATACGCTCGATATGCGTCTGAAGGACAAGATGGTGAGTTGTCCGCTGATGACTGTGGACGGGCAGGTCTTCGGCCTTGCGCAGAAGTCCTCCGGACAAGACACGGCTACCATCTGCTATGCCATTGATGCCAATTTCGCCATGTCGCAGAATATCTCCGCATTGTCTTATGGAGATATGTCATTGAAGGGCATCGGTATCAAGAAGGCATTGCCCGATACCGAAGAGCAGGCTTTGGTGTTCCTCTACATGGCTTCTTCCCAACTGTCTCCGGAGAAGTATATGGAGACTCTGAACGATTTCATTGCACAATATCCTGCCAGTGCCGACGGTTATCTGCGCCGCGCTTCCCAGCATCTGTTCATGTCCCGTGAAGATGCTTCCATGGATAAGGTCGCCGCAGATATGGATAAGGCTTTGGAGGTTGCGGCAAAGAAAGATGATGTGTATTACAACCGGGCCAAGATAATCTATAATTATGCATTGGGCAAGCCCGAGAAAGTTTATAAGGATTGGTCGCTCGACAAGGCTCTGGACGAGGTACGGAAAGCGATAGCCATTGACGAGCTTCCGGTTTATGTCCAGTTGGAGGGTGACATCCAGTTTGCCAAGCAGGACTATCCGTCGGCATTTACCAGCTATGATAAAGTGAATAAGACCATTCTGGCCTCTCCGGCTACCTTCTTCAGTGCCGCCAAGACCAAGGAACTGATGCAGGCGCCTGCCGAGGAGGTACTGGCTCTGATGGACAGTTGTGTGGCCCGCTTTACCCAGCCCTATACGGAGGAAGCCGCCCCTTACTTGCTGGAGCGTGCCCAAGCCCGTATGAATGCAGACCAGGCGCGTAATGCCATGCTGGATTATGACGCCTATTACAATGCCGTGAACGGTAAAGTGAACGACATGTTCTACTATTACCGTGAGCAGGCTGCTTTGAAGGCCAAGCAGTACCAGCGTGCGCTGGACGATATGGCGAAAGCCATCGAACTGAATCCGGAGGATTTGACTTACCGTGCCGAACTGGCAGTGGTGAATCTTCGCGTGGGACGTTACGAAGAGGCGTTGAATGTGCTGAAGGCTGCTCTGGAGAAAGACCCTAAGTATGCCGAGGCCTACCGTCTGATGGGTATCGCCCAGCTGCAGATGAAGAAGGACAAGGAAGCTTGTGCCAGCTTTGCCAAGGCAAAGGAATTGGGTGACCCCAATGTGGATGCTTTGATTGAGAAGCATTGCAAGTAAAGGGATGGGATAGAATAAAGGCTCTGCTTTCGCAAGCAGAGCCTCTGTTTTGGGGAACTCCCCCGTGTTAAATGAGTTAAGTCTAGGTATAACAGGTTATGAGTGAAATTACGTTGTTTTATTTATAAAATGCGTGGATTTCCGGAATACTGCATATACTTCGGATTTTTTTTTATTTCAAAAAAGAAAATAGACTCGATTATTAATAAAAACAAACTTTGACAATCATGAAGAAAGTGATTTGCAGCCAGAAGGCACCGGGCGCCATAGGCCTTATAGCCAGGCTATCGAAGCCAGTGGAATGGTATTTGTATCAGGTCAGTTGCCTATTGATGCAGCTACCGGAGTGATGGCTGAAGGTGCGGAAGCGCAAGCCTGCCAGTCCTTGGAGAATATAAAGCATATCCTGGAAGAGGCAGGGCTGGGTATGGCGAATATTGTGAAGACAACTGTTTTCCTGGCAGACATGTCCTTGTTCGCTGATATGAACAAGGTATATGCCACTTATTTTGACGGTGCTTTCCCGGCACGTTCGGCTGTGGCAGTGAAGGCGCTGCCCAAAGATGCCTTAGTAGAGATTGAGTGCATCGCGGTTCGCTAACAAGTCGGCCACAATGAAACTGCTGCCTCCCACGAAGATGAAATCTTCCGGGAGGCTTTTTTCTTGTGCGGCCCGCACGGCGGTGGGTACATCAGGATAGCAATGTCCTTCCAGACCTGCTGCTTCGGCAAGCTCCTGTAGTTCGCTTTCGGGCAATGCTCGTTTCACGCTGGCTTTGGTGAAGTAGTAGGTCGCTTCCCGGGGCAGCAGGGCCAGTACCCCCCGTATATCCTTGTCATTCACCATGCCTATGATGATGTGTAGCTGGCGGTAAGCCTGCTGTTTCAGTTGTTCTGTAATGTAGGTGATGCCTCCCACATTGTGGCCGGTGTCACAAATCAGGGTGGGCGAGTCCTGCAGTTTTTGCCAGCGTCCCATCAAGCCCGTCAGTTCCACCACACGGGTAAAGCCACTGCGCACTGCTTGTCCGTCCAGCCGGTAGCCGGCTTCTTTCAGTAGCGGGAGGGCGGTGAGGATGGTCCGGGCATTTTTCTGCTGGTAGAGCCTTTCAGTTCGTATTCTATTCCGGGATAGTCTTCACGGTCATTCTCCTCGGCAAAGTAGATGGGAGCACCCGTTGTCTGTGCTTTTTCCAGAAATACCGGTTTCGTTTCGGGAGTGGTCTCGCCGATTACAACGGGGATACCGCTTTTAATGATTCCTGCCTTCTCTCCTGCGATTTTTGCCAAGGTGTCCCCCAGGAATTGGGTATGGTCAAAACTGATGTTGGTGATGATGCATACATCCGGACGGATGATATTGGTACAGTCCAGGCGTCCGCCTAGTCCCACCTCGATTACGGCTACATCCACCTTTTCATCGGCAAAGTAGCGGAAGGCCATGGCGGTGGTCAGCTCAAAGAAAGAGGGATGGAGGGGTTCGAAGAAGCCACGTTCCTGCTCTACAAAACGGATGACGTATTCCTCGGGTATAGGCTGTCCGTTAATCCGGATGCGCTCCCGGAAATCCACCAGATGGGGCGAGGTATAGAGCCCGACCCTGTATCCTGCCTCTTGCAGTATGGCGGCAAGCGTATGCGAGCAGGAACCTTTCCATTGGTACCAGCCACATGAATGCTGCGGAAACTGCGGTGGGGATGTTCGAAGTGTGCGTCGAGGTCAGTATGTTTTCCAACCCTTCCTTGTATGCTGAGCCGCCCACTTGCTGAAACATGGGCACACTGTTATATAAGTAAGTTAAAGTGTCCTGATAATCCATCTTTTATAATATTTAACGGAGAAGCAATCCTTTCTCCCTATTAATTTGTTATCTTTAAAAGCGACAAAGATAATGCAGACCGAACGCAATCAAGCTTGCTTGAAATTGCTTGCAGTGTAGCTTATCTTAAGCTTATGCAAAGGTATTAACAATTTAAATCTAACGTGTATGGGAGCTAAGAAAAATTTTGTGATTGATACGAATGTGATTCTTCACGATTATAACTGTTTGAAGAATTTTCAAGAGAATGACATTTATCTTCCCATCGTAGTCCTTGAAGAACTGGACAAATTCAAGAAAGGTAATGAGCAGATTAATTTCAATGCGCGTGAGTTCGTCCGTGAGCTTGATTTGATTACCGATGACAATCTGTTCACCAAAGGGGCGCCATTGGGAGAGGGCTTAGGCCGTCTGTTTGTGGTGGCAGGCATGGTGGACTCTCCCCGAGTACGTGATTCCTTTCCCGAACGCATCCCCGACCATCAGATTCTGTCGGTAGTGGACTGGCTTTCCACCAAAAAGCCTAAAATGAAAACCATCCTTGTCACGAAAGACGTGAATCTGCGCATGAAGGCGCGTTCCATCGGTCTGCTGTGCGAAGACTACATCAATGATAAGGTAATCAATGTGGATATATTCGAAAAGTCGAATGAAGTGTTCGAGGGTATTGACCCTGCGCTGATAGACCGCATTTATTCTTCCAAAGAAGGACTGGACATCAGCGAATTCGATTTTAAGGACATCATTCGTCCCAACGAATGTTTTGTGCTGAAGAGTGACCGCAGCAGTGTGCTTGCGCGTTATAATCCCTTTGCCCATTCGATTTGCCGGGTCCACAAGACAAAGAATTATGGCATTGAACCGCGCAATGCCGAGCAGAGCTTTGCTTTTGAGGTGCTGAACGACCCGAACATCAAGCTGGTTGCCCTGACCGGTAAGGCGGGAACCGGCAAGACCCTGCTGGCATTGGCCGCCGCATTGGGAAAACTTACCGACTACAAGCAGATTCTCCTGGCACGTCCCATCGTGGCCCTATCCAATAAAGACCTTGGATTCCTTCCCGGTGATGCCAATGAGAAAGTGGCTCCTTACATGCAGCCTTTGTTCGATAATTTGAATGTAATCAAGCATCAGTTCGCTGCCAATTCCTCTGAAGTGAAACGCTTGGAGGATATGCAAAAAAGTGAACAATTGGTCATCGAGCATTAGCCTTTATCCGCGGGCGCAGTTTGAGCGAGACCTACTGTATTATTGATGAAGCCCAGAACCTGACCCCACATGAGATTAAGACCATCATCACCCGTGCCGGCGAAGGTACAAAAATGGTGTTTACCGGTGATATTCAGCAGATAGACCAACCCTATCTGGACAGTCAGTCCAATGGACTTGTCTATATGATAGACCGTATGAGGGACCAGAACTTGTTTGCCCATGTCAATCTGGTGAAAGGAGAACGTAGCCAGTTGAGCGAGTTGGCAAGTAATCTGATGTAGCGGATACCGCATTTTCCGGGGTAAAACTATTTCTATCCCGCTTTCCGACTGTTAAAAACGGGGGAGGTGGGATGGTTTCTTTATAGACGATAAATAATTGTTATAACATTTTTTTATCGATTTATTGTCTGTTTTGACTAAAATAGTGTATCTTTGCCTCGCCTAAAACAAAACTGTCAAGCGAAATGAAGCGAAATTTTTTTCATCGGTATCTTTCCGCGAAAGTGCTTCCGATATGGACTATTCTGTTAATTGATGTATTTATCATCGTCATATCCAGTCTGTTGGCCTATGCTCTCCGATATGATTTCAGAAGCATTTTTCTGGAATCATCTACCATTGACAAGACCATTTTATGGACGGTTGCTGTCAACCTGATTTTCTTCCGTGTTTTCCGTACGTATTCCAATGTACTGCGCTTTTCCTCCTTTGTGGATATCATGCGCATTTTTGTGTCATTGACGGTGTCGTATGCACTGCTGATGATAACGAGCGTCCTGACGGAAAGCTATTTGGAGTTTAACCTGGCTCCGGTCAGCGTGCTGTTCATGTCCTATATCATCAGCTTTGCCATGATGGCATGCTCCCGTGTGATTGTCAAGACTTTCTTCGAGGCGCTGAACTTCGACGGCACCCACAGTGCCAATGTGTTTATTTACGGTGCCAAGGAAGCCGGGGTCAACATTGCCAAGGCATTGCGTGTCAATCTGCGCAACCACTACCGTCTGCGCGGATTCATTGCGGACGAACCTGAGCTTATCAATAAGGTGATGATGGGTGTCAAGGTGTTCCCCAACGATGATACGCTGATTGATGTGCTGAACGACCGCGATGTGCAGACCATCATCATTTCTCCTGCCAAGATGGAGGAACTGAAGAAGTCTGACATGGCTGACCGCCTGCTGGTGCACAACATCAAACTGATGACCGCGCCTCCTTTGAGCGAGTGGAACGGTCAGGCGCTGAGCCGCACACAGTTGAAGGAAATTCAGATTGAGGACCTGCTTCAGCGCAATCCTATCGAGATAGATATCCATAAGGTTGCCTCTCATCTGGAGGGCAAGCGTGTGATGATTACGGGCGCCGCCGGTTCCATCGGCAGTGAAATCATGCGCCAGGTGGCTTCGTTCAATCCCTATAAACTTATTTTAGTGGACCAGGCCGAGACCCCTCTGCACGACATCCGTCTGGAACTTCAGGACCGTTGGCGCGACATCGATGCCGAGACCATCATAGCCGACATCTCCAATGCCACGCGCATGGAGGATATCTTCAGGGAGTTCAAGCCCCAGTATATTTTCCATGCGGCCGCCTACAAGCATGTGCCGATGATGGAGGACAACGTTTCCGAGTCCATCCAGGTGAACGTATTCGGCACGCGCACCGTTGCCGATCTTGCCGTGAAATACGGTGCCGAGAAGTTTGTGATGATTTCTACGGACAAGGCTGTTAACCCTACAAACGTGATGGGCTGTTCCAAGCGTATTTGCGAGATTTATGTGCAGTCTCTTGCGAAGAAGTTGCAGAAGGAGGGAGGCCATGCCACTCAGTTCATCACTACGCGTTTCGGCAATGTGCTGGGTTCCAACGGTTCTGTCATTCCCCGTTTCCGCGACCAGATTCAGCGTGGCGGCCCGGTGACAGTGACCCATCCTGAGATAATCCGTTACTTCATGACCATTCCCGAAGCTTGCCGCCTTGTTCTTGAGGCCGGCAGTATGGGCAACGGCGGTGAAATCTACATCTTCGACATGGGTAAGCCGGTGAAGATTGTGGATCTTGCCAAGCGTATGATCAGCCTTTCCGGACGTACGGATGTGAAGATTGAATTTACCGGTCTCCGTCATGGCGAGAAGCTCTACGAGGAACTCTTGAATGTGAAGGAGCTTACAAAACCCACCTACCATGAGAAGATTATGATTGCCACGGTGCGTGAGTATGACTATGACGAGGTGAAGGAGCGTATCCAGAAGCTGATTGATGTAAGTTACACCTATGACCAGATGAAAATTGTTGCTGCCATGAAGGATATTGTTCCGGAATTCGTGAGCAAGAATTCCTGCTTTGAGGCGCTGGATAAGAAGAAATAAAAAGATAGCGGTATAGTATAAAATGAAAGGGTGATAACGTCATTGTAGTGTTATCACCCTTTCATTTTTATTGTCTTCTTGTCAGCCTTTTGTCTCATTCATGTGAAGAGAAGTATTTCAAGAACTGTGTACGTTCGAAAGTATTGACTCCCTTCGGGTCGTTTACGTTCAGAATACCTTTGAACTGGCTGATGGTTTCCATACCTTTGCGGTCCATCCACAAGTTGAGGAAGCGGATGTATTCTTCAATGATGGTAGCTGAATTCTGATAAAGCACACTGCATATCTCTACGGCCGAAGCACCTGCTAATATTGCCTTGACAACGCCTTCGGGCGAGTGGATACCACCGGAAGCGGCATAGTCCAGCTTGTTTACGGCTGCCGAAGCGATGCCTATCCAGCGCAGGGCTTTAGATAAATCGGCTTCGTTGCTGAATACGTTGCCGGATACTTGTATCATTTTCTCAATGTTGATGTCCGGCTGGTAGAAGCGGTTGAACAGCACTACTGCGGCGGCACCGTTGGCATACAGCTGGTCTATCAGAGCTATCGGATTGGTCAGGTTGTCACCCAGCTTCATGATGACGGGTATCTTGACCGTCTTCTTGATGTGGCTCAGAATGTCGATGTGGCGTTGCTCGAAACTGCAGTAAGCATATTGTACATCCGTCTGCAGTGCAAGGATATTGATTTCCAGTGCGTCTGCACCGGCCTCTTCTATTTTGGCGGCAAATTCCACCCAGTCGGCATTCTGATAGCAGTTGATGCTGGCTATGATGGGGATGTTGCACACCTTCTTGCTTTCCTTAATCAAGTTCAGATATTCGCCTAACTTATGTTCACGGATATATCCTACAAGATAGTCGCTGCCTTCGGGATACATATTCGGGTCTCCCAGCCAGTCAGCCTCCATCATGATTTGCTCTTCAAAGAGTGATTTTAGTACAATGGCACCTGCGCCGGCCTCAGATAGTTTCTGGTTCTTGGCGGCACTGTCTGTCAGTCCGGAGCTGCTGACGATAATGGGGTTTCTGAGTTTCAGCCCTGCAAAAGTAGTTTCTAATGTTGCCATGATAATGATTTTTTATGGTTAATAGTTTCTTTCTCCAAAAATCTTGCTTCCTACACGTATCAAAGTGCTCCCGGCTGCAATGGCCTCGTGGTAGTCGTGAGACATCCCCATGGACAGTTCCCGGAATGACTCTGCATCGGCAAACCACTTGGCTTTCACTTCATTGAAGAAGCTACTTAAAGAACAAAACTCAGTTTTGATTTGTTCGTCATTGTCCGTATTCGTGGCCATGCCCATCAATCCGCATATCCGGATATGCTTGAGCTCTCTCCATTCACCGGCTGCCAGCATTTCCCGGCATTCGTCAAAGCTGAATCCAAACTTGGTCTCTTCCCGGGCAATGTGCAGCTGCAGCAGGCAGTTGACGGTTTTTCCGGCTTTGGCAGCCTGCTTGTCCACTTCGGCCAACAGCTTGTAGGAGTCTATGCATGAATCAGCGCTACGTAAGGAACGATATATTTTATTTTGTTTGTTTGCAGATGCCCGATGAAATGCCATTCTATGTCTTTGGGCAGACTTTCGTATTTAGCGGTCATTTCCTGCACCTTACTTTCTCCGAACACACGCTGGCCGGCACGATATGCTTCTTCTATCGCCTCGTTGGGGTGAAATTTGGAAACAGCCACCAGCCGTACCTTTTCAGGCAGTTCGCTCAGTACTTGTTTTAAATTCTCTGCAATCATCGTTTTTTTGAGTTATGAGTTATGAGTTATAAGTTATGGGTCGCAATAATAACTCATAACTTATAACTCATCACTCAAATTAAACTTCCGGTTTGTCGTCGGGCTCTGCACTGTACGGATATACATCCATAATGGCGGTTTCCGCTACAGATGCTATCTGATAGTCGGCCATTGTGCCTTTCATGCCCTCATCCAGTTTCTTCACTGCATCACGCAGGTCGCAGCCTGCACCAATACCTGGGTAGAGGTTTTCTTTTCCGCACCGCTTTTCTCGTCCAGTGTGATGAAAACCAGTTTACATTTAAACCAGCGGTCGGCAGATTCCTCTTCGCTGGGGAACAATTCGCTATAGTTGGCACGTTTGATGTCCGATACGGTGAACTCTCCCGAAATGAACGGCGTCATCTCTTCGATGATGCGTGCTTCCGCTTCCGTAAAACTGAGGGCATCCACCAGATACGGTTCGGTCACCTTCTTGTTCATTCCATTTTCCATTGTTTTCTCGTAACGGATCTTACATTCAAACCATGTATGCATTGCCATAATTTTCTGTTTTTAATTATTGATTTATTGTTAGTTAAGCTGCTTTATGCGTGCCTATGCCCACCAAAAGCAGTGCAAAGATAGCCAAAAACTAAATGGATATAAAAAGTTGCCTTGCATTTTACGTGAAAATTTTATTGGAGAACCGGGACGGTACGTATGGGCATAAAAAAAGGAGTACCGCTGTACTCCAACCTTTGTTAACCTTAAATCTAATACTATGAAAAACACATTGCAAAGGTACGGACTTTTTCGACATTTGCAAGAGTAACGGGGTATAAAGTGTGTATTTATAACACTTATTATATATTATGTCTTTATACTACATCTTTTTTAAAACTTGAGTGGTGGTGCTGAAACATAAATTTGCATCTGCTTTGCTTCCACACTTCCACCCGCCTCCTGCATCTCCCTATCCATCGGCATTTACCCTGCGGTGGAAGCAACCTGAAAAGGTGGAAGCAATTTGCTTCCACCTGCCGAAAACGTCTGAGTTTTGTCGTAACTTATTGTTCTTTAATATAATACCGCGCGTGGGTTACATAAATCGGTCAGTGTAGTTTTCCTGCATTTTCGAGTTTGCCCGACTATGAATAGTGGAGTCTGATGTCTTTTAAGTTGCTGTACAATACGTTTGCACCTTGTGCGCAATAGGCGCGGGCTACGTACTTCATCTGTAAAAGCCTTGGAGTTAGTGACGCTAACGCATGAACAACCCTGCTTATGGTCGTTAAACGATTGCTTCATGGCCATTAGCAGGGTTGTTCATGGCCGTTAGGCGTCACTAACTCCTTATGCAACAGTAGACCAAGCAAGGGTGAAAAGCAAAGGAATGCTTGTGTTTTAGATAGAAATCCATGGGCTTTCACTCTCTCCATAGGTTATGGAAGTGGGCTTTTATTTCACTTGCGTTCTGTGCGATAAATTCCCATTTATCAGTAGGTATATTTACGAAACTTCAATAATACATTTATGAGGGTAAGATATTGGAATGTAGAATGATATATTGGAAATGATGAGGTGTTTTTTAAACGTTCGTTTAATGGACGCAAAGATAAGCCGTATTTTTTGAACTAACAAAATGTTTAATAAAAATATTCCCAAAGTGATTTCTGTTTTATATTAATATGTTGAATTGCAGCATTGTACGTCTAATATTTAACATATTAAAGTTCTGTTCCTTTTTAACTTTTATGCCTCTACTTATTTTCTTAAAAATAGACGTTTATTAAACGAACGTTTATTGGACACTTTTATGAGTCTAATATCTTCTTTAATAGCTTATTATCATTGCAAAAGTGTACAATACGGTTTGGGTGGGAAAATGTCTCGTTCAAACCGCGAAGCGCACCCGGAACTGAGCTGATTCATTCGAAAGAAAATTCCTAAGTGACTGAACAACAGAAATATTGGTTTGCAGCCCGCACCCGTGACAAGCAGGAATTCACAGTCCGGAAATCTCTGGACCGACTTAAATCGGAAGAACATTTGGACCTTGACTATTATCTTCCCACGCGTTTTGTCATTTCACAATTGAAGTATCGCCGTAAGCGTAGCGAAGTTCCAGTAATCCGTAATTTGGTGTTTGTTCATTCCACCAAGCAGACAGCCTGCGATATTTCCAACATTTATAATGTCCCCCTTTTTTATATGAAGGATCTTGCCACGCATTCCATGCTAGTGGTACCGGATAAGCAAATGGAGGACTTTATGTTCGTAATGGATTTGAACCCTGACGGTGTCAGCCTTGATAGCGAAATTCTTACTGTTGGGCATAAAGTAAAAGTTATCAAAGGCGAACTCAGCGGTATTGAAGGTGAGGTTGCCATCGAAGCCAATAAAACATACGTCGTTATCCGTATTAAAGACCTTTTGACGGCAAGTATCAAAGTCCCCAAATCCTATCTGAAAATAATCGGGTGACTTCTAAATAAGTATAATCTTATATTTTTATCATATATCATAATAATGAATGATTTAACTTCCCGTGCTCTTGAGCTTCAGCATGCAGCTCATGAGCTGATGTATCTTGGTATGGACGGTGAGCCGGTCTATTCCGACAATTTTTGCCGGTTGAATAAGGAAGTGCTTGTTAAGTCCGATTCTCTTTTTTCTGCTCAAAGTTCCGATGTTGAGGAAGAGGCGAATTTGTGTCTGGCTCTTTTGATGGGATATAATGCTACTATTTATGATGATGGGGATAAGGAGCAAAAGAAACAAATGGTATTGAATCGGATTTGTCTTGTTTTGGAGCAGTTGCCTGCTTCTTTGCTTAAAGTCCGTTTACTAACTTATTGTTATGGGGAAATTTATGAGGAAGTTTTGCTTCAGGAAGCTCATGCGATTATTGAAGGTTGGAATAGAGATGAATTGACTTTGGAACAAACTGAAATCATTGAAGAATTGAAAAATATCGAAGAGAATCCATACCCGTTTGAGGAAGTAGAATAGGATTTGAGTGTGATAAAGAAATCATAAAAAATAGATAACTTTTATTGATATGAAAGCATGTTTTATGGGGTTGGGTTATATTGGCCTGCCTACTGCGATTATTGCTGCTAAACACGGAATTCAGATTATCGGGGTTGATATTAATCCCAAAGTTGTAGAAATGACTAATCAGGGTAAGTTGCATATCATTGAACCAGGTATGCAGGAGCTTCTTCAAGAAGTCGTTACTACCGGTCAGTTGAAGGCTTCAACAACTCCAGAAGTGAGTGATGCCTATTTTATGGTGGTACCTACTCCTTTTAAGGGAAATCATGAGCCTGATATTTCTTACGTGGAAGCTGCTACCCGTGCCGTAATTCCTTTGTTGAAAGAGGGAGATTTGTATGTCATAGATCTACATCACCGGTAGGTACTACTGATAAAATGTGTGATTTGATATTTGGATTACGTCCGGAATTGAGAGATAAAATTTATATTGCTTATTGTCCGGAGCGTGTTCTTCCTGGGAACGTCATTTATGAGTTAGTTCATAATGACCGGGTCATTGGCGGTTTGAATGAAGCTTCTACAGATAGGGCTACTGAGTTTTATAGTAAGTTTGTACGAGGAACGCTCCATCGCACTAATTGTAAAACGGCAGAAATGTGTAAACTGACAGAAAACTCCTCCCGTGATGTACAGATAGCTTTTGCCAATGAACTCTCTCTGATTTGTGATAAAGCAGGAATCAATGTCTGGGAATTGATTAACTTGGCGAACAAGCATCCCCGTGTGAATATCCTTCAACCTGGTTGTGGTGTTGGAGGACACTGTATAGCGGTTGATCCTTATTTTATTACGGCTGAATTTCCTATGGAATCTAAAATCATATCTACCGCTCGTGAAATCAATAACTATAAAGCATTCTGGTGTGCAGAGAAAGTGCAGAATGCTATGTTGAAGTTTGAATTGGAATATCATCGTAAACCTACCATTGCCATGATGGGATTGGCCTTTAAACCCGATATTGATGATTTGCGTGAAGCTCCTGCCAAGTATATTACTACTAAAGTGATGCAAAGCTGTAATAATGCAGATATTTTAGTAGTGGAACCTAATGTGCAGGAACACAATGTATTTAAACTTACAGATTATAAAGAAGCCTATGAGAAGGCTGATATCGTCGTTTTTCTGGTTGCTCATTCTGTATTTAAATCCCTGCCATATAATGATCGGAAAGTAATTCTTGACTTTTGCGGAATTTACAAGAAATAATAAATAGCTTATAGCATGAAGAAGATTATGTTGGTTTTCGGGACTCGTCCCGAAGCCATAAAGATGGCTCCTCTGGTGAAAGAATTTCAGAAATATCCGGAGGAGTTCAAGACAATCGTATGTGTTACCGGTCAGCATCGCGAAATGCTTGATCAGGTATTGCATATATTTGAAATCATTCCTGATTATGATTTGAATATTATGAAACCAGGACAGGATTTGTATGATGTGACAGCTCGTGTTTTGATAGGTATGCGTGATGTTTTGAAAGAGGTACAGCCAGATGTTGTTTTGGTTCATGGTGATACAACCACTTCTACGGCTTCGGCATTGGCTGCTTTTTATCAGCAGATTCCAGTGGGACATGTAGAGGCGGGACTTCGAACTCATAATATATATAGCCCTTGGCCGGAGGAGATGAATCGAGTGATAACAGGGCGTATTGCCAGTTATCATTTCTCTCCAACTCCTTTGAGTCGTCAGAATCTGTTGGATGAAGGTGTAAGGGAATCAGCTATAACAGTGACTGGTAATACAGTAATAGATGCACTTTACATGGTTGTAGATAAGATAAAGAGTGATAAGAGGCTTGATGAAGAGCTGAAAGGCATTTTGAAAACTGCCGGTTATGACATCAACCGCTTGTTAGATGGAAAAAAATTAGTCTTGATAACAGGTCATCGTCGTGAAAATTTCGGTGACGGATTTGTTTCTATGTGCCGGGCTATTCAGACTCTTACAAAGAAATATCCAAATGTTGATTTTGTCTATCCGATGCATTTAAATCCCAATGTTCGTAAACCAATTTATGAGGTATTTGGCGAAGATTTATCCAATTTAGGGAATATGTTCTTCATAGAGCCTTTAGAGTATCTTTCTTTTGTTTATCTGATGGAGAAATCCACTATAGTTTTGACAGATAGCGGTGGTATTCAGGAAGAAGCTCCCGGACTTGGGAAGCCGGTACTTGTAATGCGTGATACGACAGAACGTCCGGAAGCGCTGGAAGCTGGAACGGTGAAATTGGTGGGAACAAATTATGATAAAATTGTAAAGGAGGTCTCTGCTCTATTGGATAATAAGGCACATTATGAGGAGATGAGCAAGGCGGTGAATCCTTATGGAGACGGGACGGCATGTGTTCGTATTGTAAATATTTTAGAATGAAATAATTCTAATTAGAATATTATTGAAATTGAATTTTTGCGTCTGAGAGATAATGTATTATTTGTATAAATAGATAAAAATGAATAAACAAATTTACATAGGGATGACTGCTGATATCATGCATCCCGGCTTGATTAATATAATTAATGAGGCTACAAAATTTGGTGATGTAATAGTAGGGCTTCTAACAGATAAAGCTATTGCTGAACACAAACGTTTACCTTATTTGACTTATGAACAGCGTAAAAAAATTGTTGAGAATATCAAAGGGGTTTCTAAAGTTGTTCCTCAAGAAGAGTGGAGCTATATCAATAATTTGAAACGTTTGAAACCAGATTATATAATTCATGGCGATGATTGGAAGACGGGAGTTCTGTGTGAAATCCGAGAACAAGTTTATGATGTGATGAATAAACAAGGTGGGACAGTGATAGAAATACCTTATACACAAGGGATAAATTCTTCTTCATTAAATAGAGATATTAAGTCTATTGGTACTACTCCTGATGTGCGAATGAAGACTCTTCGTCGTTTGATAAATGCCAAGTCTATAGTGCGTATATTGGAAGCTCATGATGGCTTATGTGGCTTAATTATCGAAAACCTGGAAATTCAAAAAGGTGACCGTTTGGAGGTTTTTGATGGTATGTGGTCCAGTAGCTTAACAGACTCAACGAGCAAAGGTAAACCTGATATTGAGGCTGTAGATTTAACTACTCGTCTTCAGGATTTGAATAATATATTGGAATGTACTACTAAGCCTATTATTTTCGATGGCGATACAGGAGGCAAAATTGAACATTTTGTGTTTACGGTTCGTACTTTAGAACGTCATGGAATTTCTGCTGTAATTATAGAAGATAAAATAGGCTTGAAAAAAAATTCACTTTTTGGAACCGATGCAATTCAAACGCAAGATACAATTGAAGGTTTTTGTAACAAAATTAAGGCGGGAAAAGAAGCGCAAGTGACCAATGATTTTATGATAATTGCTCGTATTGAGAGTTTTATAGCCGGTAAATCTATGTGTGATGCTCTTGAACGCGCGTATGCTTATGTAGAGGCTGGTGCTGATGGCATAATGATCCATAGTAAAAATAAGTCAGGTGAAGATATAAAAGAATTCTGTATAACTTTCCGTCAGAAATATGCTCATGTCCCTATTGTTGTTGTTCCCACTACTTACGACCATATTTATGAAAGTGAATTGCATACGTGGGGGGTAAATGTGGTTATCTATGCTAATCATATGCTTCGTGCTGCATATCCTGCAATGCTGCAGGTGGCAAAAACTATTTTAGAGAATGAGCGTGCGAAAGAGGTGCGTCCTTTGTGTATGCCTATTAAAGAAATATTGGAACTTATTCCAGGAACTAAATAAATAGATTATATGGTAAACGTTGAGAAGTATATCATGCTCTTTTAGCAAACGGAATTGATTTTTTTACAGGAGTTCCAGATTCGCTCTTAAAAGATATTTGTGCGTATATAACGGATCATACTTTTAAGGAGCAACATGTTATCGCTGCCAATGAAGGTACAGCTGTCAGTATTGCAGCAGGACATTATTTAGCCTCAGGAAATTTGTCTTTGGTTTACATGCAAAATTCGGGAATAGGTAATGCGGTAAATCCTTTGCTTTCACTTGCAGATAAAAAGGTTTATAGCTTACCGATAATTTTAATGATTGGTTGGCGTGGAGAGCCTGGAGTAAAAGATGAACCACAGCATGAAAAACAAGGTGAAGTGACTTTGGACTTGTTGAATGCAATGCAAATTCCTTTTGTAATTCTTAATGCAGAAGAGGATAAAGCATTGAGGCAGATACATGATATTATTATTTCTGCTAAAGATAAATCCATTCCTCATGCAATTATAATTCGAAAAAATATATTTGGAAAATATAAACTTCTAAATGAACAAAAAAATGATTGTCCTTTATCCCGTGAAGAAGCCCTAAAATTAGTTGTTGATTATTTGGAAGCTACAGATTTAGTAGTATCTACTACAGGTAAGTTGTCTCGTGAATTGTTTGAATATCGTGAAGCAGAAGGAGAGGGGCATGAATGCGATTTTCTTACTGTAGGTTCAATGGGGCATAGCTCTTCTATTGCTTTAGGTATAGCACTTGCTAATTCAGAGAGAAGAGTTTTCTGTTTAGATGGTGATGGCGCTTTTATTATGCACATGGGAGCTATTGGCAATATTGGCTATTTGTCTCCCAAAAACTATTTTCATATTCTGTTCAACAATGGTTCGCATGAATCTGTTGGTGGTCAACCTACAATAGGTTTTCAATTAGATATACCGGCTATTGCAAAGGCATGTGGATATCGAACTGTTTTTTCGCTTACGACAAAGGATGAGATAAAGGAGATTTGCAGCAAACAAAGATAATGGAAGGACCGGTTTTGATCGAATTGAAAGTAAAAGTTGCTTCTCGTGATGATTTAGGAAGGCCTACGACTACGCCTCTTGAAAATAAGTTTCATTTTATGGAGTTCTTAAAAAATAAATAAGTATATGCAGATTAAAAGAAATATTTTGTTGAATCCAGGGCCTGCTACGACCACTGATACTGTGAAAATGGCTCAGGTTGTTCCTGATATTTGTCCTCGTGAGAAGGAGTTTGTAGGAATGATGAAAACATTGCGAACAAATTTGTTAAAAGTTGCCCATGGTATACCTGGTAAACATACTGCTGTTTTGTTTTGTGGCTCAGGTACTATTAATATTGATGTTTGCTTGAACTCTTTGTTACCTAAGGATAAAAAAGTGCTGATTATCAATAATGGTGCTTATAGTGATCGTGCTGTGGAAGTTTGTCGATATTATGGTTTATCTCATATTAATTTGAGATTCTCGGTGTATGAACGTCCTGATCTGCATGAGATTGAATCCATATTAAAAAAGGATTCTGATATCTTTTTAGTTTATACAACTCACCATGAAACTGGCACTGGTTTGTTGAATCCTATTCGTGAGATTGGTGCACTTGCTCACCGTTATGGTTGTGTATTTATAACAGATACGACTTCTTCCTTAGGTATGATTCCTTTTGATATAGAGAAAGATAATGTTGATTTTTGTATGGCTTCTGCCAGAAAGGATTACAATCGATGACGGGACTTTCTTTTATAGTTGGCAATGAAGAGATTATATGTAAGTCAAAAGAATATCCTAAACGTTCTTATTATTGTAATCTTTATATGCAATATGAATATTTTGAGAAAACGGGTGAAATGCATTTTACTCCTCCTGTTCAGACAATCTATGCTACTTGCCAAGCCTTGAAAGAGTATTTTGAAGAGGGCGAAGAGAATAAATTTGCACGACATCGAAGGGTGTTTGATGCGATTCATTCTGGCATAGAAGAATTAGGTTTTAAATATGTTATTGATAAGCAATGGCAATCAGGGCTGGTTGTGTCTGTTCTTTATCCTAATCATCCAAATTGGAATTTTGACAAAGTACATAATTATTGTTATGAACGTGGTTTTACCATTTATCCGGGAAAAATAACTACAACAAATACTTTTCGACTTTGTGCATTAGGAGCAATAGATGAATCGGATATTAAGTCTTTTTTTTCTGTTTTGAAAGATGCTTTAGAACATTTTAATATCAATGTATTTTATTAAAACCATATTGGAATGATAAAGACAGCAGTAATTATGGCAGCAGGTATGGGAACTCGTTTTGGGAAATATACAGAACAGATTCCTAAAGGATTTGTTGAAGTGTGTGGTAAACCAATGATAGAACGTAGTATTGAAACTTTAATATCTTGTGGAATAGAACGTATTGTAATTGGCACAGGATATAAACACGAAGTTTATGATTTTCTAAAAAAGAAATATCCTATGATTGAAACTTGCTTTAGTCCTCTTTATGCTGAAACTAATAGTATGTATACACTTTATAATACTCAAGGACTTATAGGTAGTGATGATTTCTTATTATTAGAATCGGATTTAGTATTTGAAACGAAGGCTATTACTGAATTGATGAATTGTGGAAAACCTGATGTCATGTTAGCAACTCCTATTACAAAATTTCAAGACCAATATTATGTGGAATTTGATACAAAACATCATCTGACAGCTTGTTCTACTCAAAAAGAGAATCTGAATGTAAAAGGTGAATTGGTAGGAATTCATAAAATATCTAGCACTTTTTTCAAAGAAATGTGTAAAGATTATGGCCGGATTCTTTCTGAACAGCCTAAACTTGGATATGAATATGAACTACTTCGTATTTCAATGAGTACATTACCTCTCTTTGTTTTAGTTGTAGAGGGATTGAAATGGTATGAAATTGATGATCTGATGGATTTAGCTTATGCTGAAATATTTTTTAAATAGAATCTTTAGAAGGTCCATAGATGTTACTTTGTTGAATATAGATAACTGTTCATATTTAACATGGGTTTGAAAATTATTCATAATGTTTTGGCAAAGGGGGGATTGACAATTTTTAATTTAATACTTCCTTTAGCTGTTATGCCTTACATATATAGGGTGTTGGATCCTCATGATTTGGGAATGATAGAATATGCGACAGCTATTGTTACTTATTTTTCAATATTTGGAATGTTGGGAATATATAAATTATGGCTTACGTGAAATGAGCTCGATTCGTAACAATTTAAACTCATGCGCTTTCTTGTATAGACAATTATTTACGATTGGAGTTCTGTCAAATATATTTTCGGCAACATGTCTGTTGCTATTGTCTTTTTTCATGGATAAATTAGTAAAAGATATTGTTTATATACAATTACTGCTAATTGTTTCTCAGATTTTTTATGTAGAATGGGTTAATGAGGCGTTTGAAAGATATTCTTTCATAACATTGAAGACGATACTGGTACGTGGCCTAGGATATTTGTCTATATTTGGATTAGTAACATCATCGAATGATTATAAGACATATGTTTGGATATTGTCTATCACAGTTTTTATTAATTATTTTATTAGCTATTTATATGTAAAAAAGAAATTACCTATAGAATCTGTACAAGTTGACTGGAATTTTATAAAAAAGATAATATTTGCTTTATTCTTGATATTATTATTGAATAATACAAATTTGCTTTATACATTATTAGACCGATTTATGTTGGGGCTTAAAAGTGATATATATGTGGCATATTATGGTGTCGGGCAGAAGCTTTCAGACATGTTAAAAGCTTTTTTAACAATTGTAGTAGTTGTTACTATACCTAGAATGTCTCTACAATTAAATCAAAATAAAGAAAGATATTTGGAGAATATAAATCATTTGATAAGTTTTTTATTTTTATTAACTTTACCAATTGCCTCTTTATTTTTTTGCTTATCAAAAGAGATTGTTATATTATTTGCTGGTGAAAATTATTTAGAGGCTATTCCATCTTTAAAGATATTTGCAATACGAATTGTGGTTATTGTCTTGGAAGCTGTTTTGTATAATCAAATAATATTTTTATATCGTCGTGAGAAAGATTTACTCAAGTTAAATGCTTTATGTGGATGTCTTAATTTAGGGTTAAATGGTGTTTTATATTCATTCTTGAATCCCTTTCTGGCAATATTGACAACATTGGTAAGTGAACTTGTTTTTCAGATATTGTGTATATATTATATAAGAACAAAAATAGGATTGTATATTACTTATGCAAAGAAATCGCATTTGTTATATTTATTGTTATCTATATTATTCCCTTTATGGATTTATGTAATTCATTTGTTTTTCACATCGGCTTTTGTAGTCATATTTTTTTCTTGTTTTTTATCTCTTATTACATATATAATAGGACTGTATTTATTTAAAGATAAAATGTTTTTATTAGCATGTGAAAAAATTAAAGATAGTATATGCTAATGACTTTGATGATTTTTTTCTTGAAATTGATAAATTATTGTATTCCTATGCGAAAAAGAATTAATATTTTTAATTCCGCATAATAAATTGTGATACAGATAAATATGATATAATAAATTATACATCTGATAATGTATTGTCTCTTTTTAATTATATACTGGAAAGTGGAAAAATATACTGAATATGAGTTGTGTGTAGAAATAGATAATAATAGTAAAATTTGTCAATATCAGGAGTATTGTTTGAAAAAGAATATTAGTCAAAAAAGTCTATTTCTTAACAAGGCTAAAACGACCTCTTTGGAATAATAAAATACGAGAAATTATAAGGAATTATCTGTTCATTTTTTCTTCAATGTATGTATTTGTAGATACTTTTTATTACAATTTCTCTTTTAAAAAGCATAAACAAAAAGTGGTGTGCTTAGGTTATTATACTCCATTTAAAGATGATTATCATTTAGGAAATAAGTTTTATGAGAATATTCGTAAAAAAATAGACTTATCGTTTGATTATCATATCTCTACATCAAGTTTATCTTCGCGGATTATATCAATAGATTCAGGCATTCGCTATTCCAAATTTCTTAATTTGGGCTTTCCTAGAAACGACAACCTTTTGAACTTTGAAAATAAGAAGGTTATTTTAGAGAAATTGTCTAATCTCTTGAAATGCCAATTTGAAAAAATTGTTTTGTATACACCGACTTTTAGGGATTATGAAAAAAGTGTTTTAAAAAAAAGAGGATTATTTGGATATGATGACGAGTTATTTCTTTATAAGCTATCCCGTATATTGGAAGAAAAATAATAGTGTATTATTGATGAAATTGCATCCCTTTCAAAATGTTAATGTATTTTCATCAATGGAGTTTCA